>WNFM01057400.1_pt1 | contig 69058 bp, 68 predicted proteins | sample 5400271 | NCBI WGS metagenome assembly WNFM01 (sample SAMN13153352, study PRJNA577476) | soil metagenome | isolation source: 60 cm saprolite on Douglas fir-dominated hillslope | place: USA:California | collected 2013-09-17
GGGTCCGTCGGTCAAGGCGCCGCCCGAAGCCGTCGCCGGATTCGCAAGAAAAAATGGCGTCTCCGTCTCTGATCTCGAGCAACGGGATACTCCCAAAGGCGCGGTCTATGTCGCTCGGGTAAGCCTGAAAGGCGCGGTCCTTGGTACGGTCCTCGCCAATATCGTCAACGAAGCGCTGAGGAAACTGCCGATCCCAAAGAAGATGCGCTGGGGAGACGGCGATGCGGAGTTCGTGCGCCCTGTGCACGGCTTAGTAATGATGCACGGCAAGGACGTTGTCCCGGGCATCGTGCTCGGCGTCCGTTCGGGAAAGCGCACTCAAGGCCACCGATTCCTGAGCAAAGCACCGATTCTGCCGCGTGACGCTGGCGAGTACGAAGGAAGACTGCGCGAGGATGGCAATGTCATCGCCGATTTCGAGACGCGCAAACAGGAGATCGACAAGCAGCTGCGAGCGGAGGCGAAACGGCAGAAGGGCGGTCTCGGCGCGTATCAGGATCTGCTCGACGAAGTCACGGCCCTAGTCGAGCTGCCCGTGGTCTACGCAGGGGGATTCGATGCTTCATATCTGGAAGTGCCGCAGGAGTGCCTGATCCTCACCATGCGGCAGAACCAGAAGTATTTCCCCCTGTTCGACACCGCCGGCAGGCTGCTGCCGAAGTTCCTGATGGTCTCGAACATGCGGGTAGCCGACCCGCGCCACATCATCGGCGGCAACGAGCGCGTGGTGCGCCCGCGGCTGGAGGACGCGCGCTTCTTCTACAACCAGGACCGAAAAGTCCGGCTCGACACGCATGTCGCGCAGCTTGCGCGGGTGGTGTATCACCGCAAGCTCGGCAGCCAGATCGAGCGAGTGCAGCGGATTCAACGGCTCGCCGGAGTGATCGCCCGCGAGCTGAAGGCGGACGGCAAGCTCGCCGAGCGCGCTGCGTGGCTCGCGAAGGCCGATCTGCTGAGCGGCATGGTCGGCGAGTTCCCAGAGCTGCAGGGCATCATGGGCCGCTACTACGCGCTGAACGATGGCGAGGCGCCCGAGATCGCCGACGCCATCGAGGCGCACTACCGCCCGCGCTTTGCGGGCGATCGCCTGCCCGAAAGTCTCGTGGCATGCGCGGTTGCGCTGGCGGACAAGCTGGACGCCCTGGTCGGGCTGTTCGGCGTCGGGGAGCAGCCGACGGGCGAAAAGGACCCGTTCGGCCTGCGCCGCCAGGCTCTCGGCGCGCTGCGGATCCTGATCGAGAGAAAGCTCGCGCTGTCGCTCGAGCGCCTGCTCGACGGCGCTGCCGCCGGCTACAAGGACCTCAAGATCCTCGGTCGCGAGGTCGCCGAGGTGCGGCCCTTCCTGATGGAGCGGCTGCGCAATCTGCTGCGCGAGCAGGGCTACGAGGCGAACGAGATCGAGTCGGTGATCAGCCAGTCGCCCGATCGCATCGACCTGGTGCCGGCAAGGCTGGAAGCGGTGAGGGCTTTCCGCAAGCTGCCCCAGGCGGAAAGCCTCTCCACCGCGAACAAGCGCATCCGCAATATCCTGCGCAAGTCGGAGAGAACCGAGGGGGGGCTGGATGAAGCCCTGCTCAGCGAGCCCGAGGAGCGCAAGCTGCTCGAGTCGGTGAGCGATCTCCAGCCGAAGGTTCACGCTTTCATCGAAGCCGGTGAACCCTTCGTCACGGCTTTCTTCAATAAGGTATTGGTCAACGCAGACGATCTGAGTGTTCGTGCAAGCCGCCATGCGCTGCTCCGGCAAAAGCTCGAGCCTTTCATGAACCAGGTGGCCGACATCTCCAAGCTCGCCGTCGAGAAATGAAGCTCGTCATCCTGGATCGCGACGGCACCATAAACGAGGACAGCGACGCGTACATCAAGTCGATCGCCGAATGGCGCCCGATTGACGGCAGCCTCGAGGCAATTGCGCGGCTCACCCAGGCAGGCTACCGCGTGGTGGTAGCGACCAACCAGTCGGGCATCGCGCGCGGCCTGTTCAACACGGCGACGCTCATCGCGATCCACGACACGGTGCAGCGGGCGGCGGCGCAAGCCGGCGGCCGCATCGATGCCTTCTTCTTCTGCCCGCACGCCGCCGACTCGGCTTGCGATTGCCGAAAGCCGAAGCCGGGCATGCTGCTCGAGATCGCGAGGCGCTTCAATGTCTCGCTTTCAGACGTCTACATGGTGGGCGACGCGCAGCGCGACGTGGAAGCGGCGGCGGCGGCGGGCGCGCGGCCGGTGCTGGTGCTCACCGGGAAGGGCCGCGAGACCTACGACGAGGGGAAGCTCCCGCCCGGCACCGAGGTGCACCCGGACCTCGCCGCGTTCGCCCGGAAGCTCGCGCCATGAGGATGGCATGCGTGCGATGAACGCCGCGCGCTCGGCGTTGTTCGCGCTAGCGCTCATCCTGATCACGCCGCCATACGCGCTGATCGCGCTCGCCACGTTCCCGCTGCCGCGCATGGCGCGCTACCGCGTCATTTCGGGATGGTCTCTGGCGGTAATTTTTAGATTGGCGGATCGAAGGGCGTGAACATCTGCCGACGACTCCCTCAGTCATCCTCGCCAAGCACCAATCGGCCTGGGAAACGATGGCATTCCAGGTGATCTTCCCGCCGCAGGTCCACGTGCTGAAACGCGAGCTGCTCTGGATTCCGTTCTTCGGCTGGGGGCTCGCCCTGATGAGCCCGATCGCGATCGACCGGGGGCGCGGCGTCGCCGCGCTGCGCAGCATCGCGCGCCGCGGCCGCGAGCGCCTCGAGCAGGGCTTCTGGGTGGTGGTGTTCCCGGAAGGCACGCGGGTCGCGCCCGGCGAGCGCCGCGACTACCAGATCGGCGGCGCCTGGCTTGCGGCCGAGAGCGGCGCGCCCGTCGTTCCGGTGGCGCACAACGCGGGCCTGTTCTGGCCGCGCAACGCTTTTTTGAAACGCCCGGGCACGGTCACGGTGCGCATCGGTCCGATCATCGAAGCCACCAACCGCAACCCGAAGACGATCAACCAGCTTGCCGAAGCATGGATCGAAGAGCAGCAAAAAGCCCTGTGCCCCGGCAACTGAGCCTGTTCGACAACTGATCGATTGTCAGGAGATCGCGATGAGACTTCTCCACACCATGCTGCGCGTCGGCGACTTAGACCGCTCCGTCAAGTTCTACACCGAGGTGCTCGGCATGAAGCTGCTGCGCACCACCGACCGGCCCGAGCAGAAATACTCCCTCGCCTTCGTCGGCTACGACACCGAGGACAGGGCTTCAGTGCTCGAACTGACCTATAACTACGGCGTCGGGCGCTACGACCTCGGCGGCGGCTTCGGCCATGTCGCGATCGAAGTGCCGGACGTGAAAATTACCTGTGAAAAAGTCAAAAGCAAAGGCGGGAAGGTGACGCGCGAGCCAGGACCGGTGAAAGGCGGCACGACGGTGATCGCCTTTGTCGAAGACCCCGACGGCTACAAAATAGAGTTCATCGAACACAAGCGCTGATTCGGGCGTAGTCCTCGGGAGAAAGGTTTTCCGGCCTGAGTCTCGGGTCGATTCCAAGCTTTGCGAAGTCCACCTCGGGCAACGCATTCTTCAACGTCTTGCGGCGCGCGGAGAACGCCCTTCGCAGCAGGTCTTCGTCGATCTCGAGGATCTTCGCGAGCGGCTCGAGGCGCACCACGGCCGACTCCACTTTCGGCGGCGGGCGGAACGCGCCCTTCGCCACGTTGAACAGCTTCTTCATCCGAAAACGCGCCTGCAGGCTGACGGAAAGGCGGCCATAGGCCGCAGTCGAGGGCGCAGCCACCATTCGCTCCACCACCTCCCGCTGCAGCATGAAATGCATGTCGCGCACCCGAGCGGCGTAGCCGGCGAGATGGAACAGCAGCGGCGTCGAGATGTTGTAAGGCAAGTTTCCGACGATGCGCATGCCCGATGGGAACGCGGCGAAGTCGAACTCCAGCGCGTCCACGCAATGCACCGTGAGTTTTTTCCCCGAGTATTGATCTTCAAGCCGGGAAGCGAGATCGCGATCGATCTCTATGACCTGAAGCCCGTCGAGCGATTCGAGCAGAGGCGAGGTCAGCACGCCCTCCCCCGGCCCGATTTCCACGATGAAGTCTTTTTTTTCCGGGTCGATCTCTTTGATCAAGCGCTCGACCACGTGGCGCTCGTGGAGAAAGTGCTGTCCAAACCTCTTACGAGGCGGATGCAAGTTCGATCGCAAGCTTCACTGCCTCGGTGAGGCTGCGCGGGTCGGCTTTTCCGCTGCCGGCGATATCGAGCGCGGTGCCGTGATCGACCGAAGTGCGCACGAACGGCAGGCCCAGCGTGACATTCACGCCGCGCCCGAAGCTCGCGTACTTGAGGACCGGCAATCCCTGGTCGTGGTACATGGCGAGCACGCAGTCGGCGTGCCGCAGGCGCTCGGGCACGAACAGCGTGTCGGCCGGGATCGGACCGCTTGCCTTAACCCCTAGAGAAATCGCCTTCTGAATTGCGGGAGCGATGATCTCAGCATCTTCGGTGCCAAGGTACCCGGATTCGCCGCTGTGGGGATTAAGGCCAGCGACGAGGATGCGTGGTTGTTTTATCTTGAAGCGCTGGTGCGCAGAAGACCGTCTGTTGTGATGGCCCTGGGAACCTGTGCCAACGGCAAATGGGTCGTAGCGAGGGCGACGCGCAAGCCGCCGCCGACAAGCATCATGACGACGTGCCCGGCCTTGCCTTGCTCGGCCAGGTACTCAGTATGGCCGGTGAACGCGATCCCGGCGTCGTTGATCACGCTTTTCTGGACCGGCGCGGTCACCATCGCTTCGAACTCTCCTGCGAGGCAGCCCTGCACCGCGCGGTCGAGGAGCCGCAAAACATAGCGGCTGTTGGCCGGATCGAGCTTGCCGGGAACGCGCGGCCGCTCGAGTGGAACGTGTTCGACGTTCGGAGAGCCGGGCAGGATGCCGCGGTCGCCGATGACCACGATGCGCGCCGAAAAGGACTCCTTTGCAAGCAGGGCGCAGATCTCCGGGCCGATCCCTGCGGGCTCACCCGAGGTCACCGCAATAGTGGAGGAAATTCCTATCGCTCCTCCAGGCGCAAATCCACGTACGTCTGGTCGCGCAGCTGGCGCAGCCACTGCTGGAAAGCCTCGTCGGACTTGCGCTCGCGTAGCACCTGCCGCGCCTGGAGCCGTCGCCGTTCTGGACTCATGTCGGCCGAACGGCGTTCCAGCACCTGGATCAGGTGATAGCCGAAAGGCGTCTTCACAGGCTGGCTGATTTCGCCGGGTTTCAACTCCTGGAAGGCACGCTCGAACTCCGGCACCGTGTCGCCCGGGTAGATCCAGTCGAGGTCGCCGCCGCGGGCCGCGGTGGAGTCGTCGGAATTGGCGCGCGCGAGCGCGGCGAAATCCGCGCCCGTAGCGATTCGCTCGCGAAGCCCGAGCAGTCGGCGGCGCGCCTCGGCCTCGGACATCGTCTCGCTGGTGCGGATGAGGATGTGGCGGATGCGGGTCTGGACGATCGGCACGTTGGGCGCCGGGGCGCCGCGCCGCTCGAGCAGTTTCAGCACGTGGAATCCCGCCGAGCTCTTCAGCACCTCGCTCACCTGGCCGGAGCCCAACTACGCCACCGCGACGGCGAACAGCGCCGGCAGGCGGTCCGCGGACCGCCAGCCGAGGGCGCCGCCTTGCAAGGCGTCGGGCGCATCGGAGTAGTTCGCCGCGATCGCGCCGAAATCACCGCTCCCAGCCTCGGCGCGCGCCTTCTCGGCCTTGGCGCGCGCCGCCTCGATGCGCTCGGGAGTTGCCTGCTCGGGTACCCGCACCAGGATATGGGCGAGGTTGTATTCCGCCCGCTCGGCGCTCTGCGCGCTGGTCTCCTGGAGAAAGAGATCGATCTCCGTGTCGCTCACCTGGATCTTGTCGTCCACTTCGCGCTCGCGCAGCCGCGTCAGGACGATCTGGTCGCGCAGGTCCGAGCGGAAGGCATCGAACGGAATGCCGTCGCGCTCGAGCGCGGCACGGAAATCCGCCAGCGTCAGCTTGTTCTGCTCCGCGACGCGCTGCACGGCGCGGTCGACCTGCGTCTCCTCGACGCGTATTCCGGTTTCCTTCGCCATCTGCAGCTGCGCCTTGTCCAGGATCAGCCGCTCGAGCATCTGGCGCTCGAGCACCTCCCGCGGCGGCGCCTGGGTTCCCTGCCGGCGAAGCTGGCGCGTGGCCGCCCCCATTGCCTCGTTCAGCTCGGAGAGCGTGATCACTTCCTTGTTGACGACCGCGACGATGCGGTCAACCAAGCTGAGGCGTTGGGCCGGCGCTTCGAGCGGCGACAGCAGCGGCGCGAGCAGGATGAAAGCGGCGAGCGATGCCCTGGACGGCGCCATATCCTAGTAAATCTGCTCGAACGGCAGCGGCTTGCGCACGCTCGGCGGCGTGAACGCCGGGTCCCGTGGGTTGGTGATCGCGTAGCCTGGCACGTTGCGCTTGAGCAAAGTAATGATCTCGTCGCTGCCGATCTGGCCGACACCGGTAAACTCCAGCTGGAAGAAAAACGCCGTCGAACTCACTTGCGCCGCCGCCTGGATGCGCTGGAACAAGGCCCGGAAAACCCAGCAGCCCGCGTTGTACTCCAGGCCGCCCAGGCCATCCACCAGCCGCTTGTCCAGCAGCGAGTAATTGTAGCGCCCTACCGCGTACCATCCGGAGCTCACCGGCCACTGGCCGGAAATGTCCACCTGCTTGAGGGCCTCGCGGTTGTAGCGGTAGCTCGCGCTCACCACCTTGGCGGCCTCCGGCGAATAGCGGGCCGCCATCGAGAACTTCTCCTCTCGCCCGTCGCGGCGGTTGTATTCGGTAGTGGTATGGAACGGGCGCCCCCCCAGCGAGGCGAGCAGATCCGACGTGTGGTACGTGCGCAGCGGCGAGTCCGTGGTCAGGCCGACGCGCTCGTCGCGAAAATAATTGCGCTGCCCGATCGTGGCGCGGAACGCCTCCTGGCCGCCGCTGTACAGGAAACGCGTGGTGATCGCCGAGGTGAGCTGATTGGCATCGCCGAAGCGGTCGCCACCGTTGAACCGGTTTTCGGTAAACAGCTGCGGAAAGTTGAAGTCCGCAAGCGCGGTGTCGAACAGCGGCATCGGGTCCTGGTTGCGGTAGGGAATGTTGACGTAGAAAAAGCGCGGCTCGAGCGTCTGGGTCAGGTTCTCGCCGAAGATGCGGGCATCGCGCTCGAAGATCAGGCCGCTGTCGACGCTGAACCAGGGAATCGCGACGCCCGGCCTGCCGGAGCTTCCGGCGGGGACGTTTTCCAGGTTGTAGCCGACATAGTGCAGCCCCGCCTTCGGGTTGAAAAAGCCGCCGGGCGAGAGCGCCGGGGTGGTAAGCGTCGGGTTGGCCGAGAAGCGCGATCCTTGCTGCAGAAAGGAATGGAGAAAGCGCGCGTATTCGAGCGGCAAGGTGGAGTCCAGCGCGCCGCCGATATCGTTCACGCTGGTGGTGAAGTTGAGCTGCGGCACCCGGTGGTAAGGCGGTGTAATCGGAGCGAGCGGGTCTTGCAGCGTCTGGAAGCGCTGCACGCGCGCCTGCGCGCTGTAGGGTGCGTACCCGAGGTTCCCGGCATAGGTGAGATAGGCATCCTGCTGCAGGTTGCCGATCGAGGACTGGCGCACCTGGCTTGTGAGATCGACGAAATAGCGGTTGTCGGAAACTCGGTTGAAGTCGACTACGAGGCCCATCCCGGGCAGCGGAGTCTGCTGGTGCGCCCACGATATCCCGTGGCGCTCGCGCCTGATTTCGGCGTCTTCGGGCATGTACTCCAGCCGCAGGTCGCCCTTGTACTCGCGACCGAGGTAGCGGCCCTCATTCCTTAAGAACGAGCCGCGCTTGGTCATGTAGGCCGGCGTGATCGTGGCGTCGTATTCGGGCGCGATGTTCCAGTAGTACGGAATACCGGACTCGAAGCCTCGCGTGCTGCTATGCGAGTAGTAGGGCGTCAGCAGGCCGCTCTTGCGCCGGTTCTCCAGCGGAAAGGTGACGAAGGGCGCCGCGAGGATCGTGGTGTCGAAGAACCGCAGCCGCGGGCTCTCGGCGCGGCCTTCCTCGGCTTCGTAGTCGAGGTAGAGCTCCTTCGCCTGGAGCTGCCAGTCGTCGTTGCCCGGCTCGCAGGTCGTAAAGGTCGCGTTCTTGAAGCGGTACTTGTCCTTGCCGACGAACTCCATGCTGTCGGCGCTGCCGCGCGCCGGCAGCTCGCGCCGCAGGAGAAACTGCGGCTGCTCGAAGACGCCGGTGTCGTCGAGCAGGTTGTAGCGCAGACGCGGGCCGAAGAAGCGGTCGACGCCGCTCTTGAGCCGCACGCCGCCGTCGCCGTCGACCCAGCCCAGCTCCTGGTTGAACTTCAGCGTCTCGCCGAAAATATTGAGCTCGTCCTGCCTGATCTCGGCGGCGCCGCGCGCGGTGATCTCGAGCTCGCCGACGCCTTCGATGCGCCCGGCATCGACCGTCATCGGCTCCTTCGCCGCGGGAACCTGCGCGAACGCATCAGCAGCGGCGACCAAGGCGACCACGAGCATCGCGTAGCGCTGCGGCATGAGGCGGCGAAAGAGAATTTTTTCGTTGGTGTAGAATTTTTAATGATACACGGTGATGCGCGGCGCGACGCCCTGCAGCGCTGGCTGGCGATGAAATTTCAGGGAGCGCGATTCTCGCTCGCGCCGGCGTCCGAGGATGCCAGTTTCCGCCGCTACTTTCGCGCCGTCCTCGACGATGGCCGCAGCTACGTCGCCATGGACGCGCCGCCCGAGAAGGAAGACTGCCGGCCGTTCGTGCATGTGGGCCACCTGTTGCGCGAAGCGGGCGTCAACGCTCCCGAGATCCACGCGCAGGACCTGGCGCAGGGCTTCCTGCTGCTCTCCGACCTCGGCACGAAGACTTACCTCGAGGAGCTGAACGCCGGCAACGCCGCGCGCCTGTTCGCCGACGCCACCGACGCGCTCGTGCGCTGGCAGCTCGCTACGCGCGCCGGCGAGCTGCCGCCTTACGACGAGGCGCTCCTGCGGCGCGAGATGAATCTGTTTCCTGAATGGTATTTGTCGAAGCATTTGCGCATTTCACTGGCGGAGGGGCAGAAGCAAATCCTCGAAAATATCTTCCAACTCCTTGTGAAGAGCGCGCTCGCCCAGCCCGCGGTCTACGTGCATCGCGACTACATGCCGAGAAACCTGATGCTATGCGAGCCCAATCCCGGCGTGCTCGACTTTCAGGATGCAGTGCATGGGCCGATCAGCTACGACATCGCGTCGCTGCTGCGCGATGCGTTCCTCAGCTGGGACGAGGAGCGCGTGCTCGACTGGTGCGCGCGCTACTGGGAAAAGGCGAAGCGCGCCGGGCTCCCGGTGGACGCGGATTTCGCGGACTTCTGGCGCGCCTTCGAGTGGATGGGGCTGCAGCGGCACCTGAAAGTGCTCGGCATCTTCGCGCGCATCAACTATCGCGACGGCAAGCCGAAGTACCTCGAGGACACGCCGCGCTTCGTCACCTATGCCCTTGCGGTTTCAAGGAGATATAGAGAACTTGTGCCTCTCGCGCGACTGCTTGAAGGGATTTCGTGAAAGCGATGCTTTTGGCTGCGGGCCGCGGCGAGCGACTGCGGCCCCTGACCGATTCCGTGCCCAAGGCGATGGTTGAGGTCGGCGGCAAGCCGCTGCTCGCCTGGCACCTCGAGCGGCTCGCCGCGGCGCGCTGCACCGAGGCCGTAATCAATGTCTCACACCTCGGCGATAGCATCGTCGAGCGCATCGGCGACGGTGCGCGCTTCGGCCTGCGTGTCGCCTACTCCCGCGAGACCGAGCGGCTCGAGACCGCAGGCGGCATTGCGCAAGCCCTGCACCTCCTTGGCACGGAACCATTCCTGCTCGTCAACGCCGACGTCTACTGCGATTTCGATTTCAGGCCTCTGCTGGCGATGAGGCTTGGGGAGAAACTGGCTCATCTCCTATTGGTGCCCAACCCGGGGCATCGCCCGCGCGGCGATTTCGGCCTCGTGTCCGGTGAAGTCAAAAGCGACGGCAGTCCGCGCTACACTTACGCAGGCATCGCGCTCGTATCGCCGAAGCTCGTGCAGGGCGTGAAGCCCGGTGAGAAGGCGCCGCTCGCGCCGCTGCTGTATCAGGCCGCCGACCGCGGGCTGATGAGCGGCGAGCTGTACCGCGGACTCTGGCAGGACGTGGGAACCCGCGAGCGCCTGGCCGAGCTCGAGGCAGCTTTGAAAGCAAGACATGAACATCGCTGAGGACATCTCCACATACAGGAAGCGGCGCGAGCGCCTGGCTCAGGCCATGGGCGGCGGCGTCGCAGTGATCCCGACCGCGCCCGAGCGCATACGCAACCGCGACACCCATTATCCGTATCGCTTCGACAGCCATTTCTATTATCTGACGGGCTTTACCGAGCCCGAGGCCGTGCTGGTGGTCGTGGCCGCCGGCAGTTCAACTTCGGCGCCGAAGACCGTGCTCTTCTGCCGCAGCCGCAATGACGAGCGGGAGATCTGGGAGGGCTTCCGCTACGGCCCGGAAGCGGCGCGCGAGCGCTTCGGATTCGACGAAGCGCAGCCGATCGAGGCGCTCGATGAGGCGCTTGGCTCGCTGCTCGAGAACCAGCCGGCGCTTTACTATCCAGTGGGCGCCGACGCCGCCTGGGACGCGCGCGCGATGCAGTGGCTGAACGCGGTGCGCGCCCGGGTGCGATCCGGTGCTGCGGCGCCGGACCGGGTGCATGACGTGCGCGCCCTGATCGACGAGCAGCGGCTGATCAAGGATTCGCACGAGATCGCGACCATGCGGCGCGCCGGGCGCATCGCCGCCGCGGCGCACCGGCGCGCCATGCAGGCCACCCGCCCCGGAAAGAACGAGTACGAGATCGAAGCCGAGCTGCTCTACGAGTTCCGGCGCGGCGGCGCGCAATTCCCGGCGTACTGGCCGATCGTCGCGGGCGGCGCCAACGCCTGCGTGCTGCATTACGTGTTCAACAACGCGCCGCTCGCGGCGGGCGAGCTGCTGCTGATCGACGCCGGCTGCGAGCTCGATGGCTACGCTTCCGATGTGACGCGCACTTTCCCGGTCAGCGGCCGCTACAGCGGCGCGCAGCGCGAGGTCTACGAGCTGGTGCTCGCGGCGCAGCTCGCGGCGATCGGCAAGGTCCGGCCGGGAAGCAAGTGGAACGAGCCGCACGACACCGCGGTGCGCGTGCTGGCGCAAGGCATGCTCGATCTCAAGCTGCTCCGCGGCAGCCTCGACGAAGTTCTGGAGAAGGAAACCTACAAGCGCTTCTACATGCATCGCACCGGGCATTGGCTCGGGCTCGACGTGCACGATGCCGGCGATTACAAGCGCGCCGGCGAGTGGCGCACGCTCCAGCCCGGAATGACGCTCACCGTCGAGCCGGGCCTTTACATCCGCGCCGCGTCCGACGTGCCGGAGCGGCTGCGCAACATCGGCATCCGAATCGAGGACGACGTGCTCGTGAGCACCGAAGGCTGCGAGGTGTTAAGCGCCGAGGCGCCGAAGCGGATCGAGGACATCGAGGCGTTGATGTCAGAGCGGAATCTTCGCGGGCCTTAGGCGAGATGGTCAAGCGTAGGACTAAAGAGAGGATAGACGTACTGATTCGCGGCGCCGGTCCGGTGGGCTGCACGCTGGCCCTCGCGCTGCAGGATTCCGGCCTGCGGGTTTCAGTTCTTGATCCTTCTTCGCAAAAAAAGACCTCCCCTTTCAGGCCGATCGCCCTTTCTTACGCCAGCCGCCTGATCCTCGAGCGGGTCGGAGCCTGGGCGGCGCTGCGCGTCACACCGATAGAAACCGTGCACGTCTCGCAGCAGGGGAGCTTCGGCCGCACGCGGCTCGAGGCGCGCGACGCGGGCGTACCCGCGCTGGGGTACGTGACTCAGTATGCGGATCTTGTCGCCGCTCTTCATTCACGAATTGAATTTCAGAATGTTAAAAAGGCGAAAGAACCCGTATCCGCCCTGTGTGAAGTCCATGCCGAGGGCTCGGCGCCGGATGCGGAGGAAAAACGTTATTCGCAGGACGCCGTAGTGGGCCTCGTTCAGCTCGCATCGGGTGCCGGCACCACGGCGTTCGAGCGCTTCACCCCGGAAGGGCCGCTCGCCCTGCTGTGGAGCGCACTGCCGGAGCGCGCGCGATGGCTGGCGGAGATTCCTGAACAATCATTCCTTGCCGAGCTGTCAGCCGCCGCCGGCAGCAGGATCGGGACCCCGGTTGCGGTCGAGGCGCGCTCGGTCCAGCCACTCGCGCTGCGCGTTCGCCCGGCGCGCACCGGCGAGCGCTCGGTGTACATAGGAAATGCGGCGCAGACCCTGCACCCCGTAGCGGGACAGGGGTTGAATCTCGGACTGCGCGATGCATGGGACCTGGCGCAGATCTTGCGCGAGGCGCGCGATCCGGGCGACGCCGCGACGCTCGCCCGTTATGCCGCGGCGCGGCGATTCGACGCGCAAGCCACCATCCGCATCACCGACGTTCTCGCCGGCGCGTTCCTGGGATCGGGGCGCGGCCGCGCCGCGCGCAGGCTCGCATTGACTGCCGCGCTCACTGCGCTGGACGTTTTTCCGGTGCCGCGCCGCTTTTTTGCGCGCCGCATGATCTATGGCCCTTCCGCTCTGCCATAAAAAACAACAAATGATTTCGATGTGATTCTTTTTCGGCGCAAAAGCGGATAGAATCCGCTTCCCTCATTTTCGTTCGAGCAACGCCAAGCCGCGGCAATGAGAATTGGAGCGCATGTCCTGCGCAACGGATTGTTCGTCGCTCCGATGGCGGGAATCACCGATCGTCCCTTCCGGCGGCTCGCCCGGCGCTTCGGCGCCGCGATCGCGGTGTCCGAGATGCTGTCCGCGAAGCCCGAGCTGCGCGAGTCGCGCAAGAGCCGGCTGCGCCGGGACCATGCCGGCGAATCAGGCCCCATTTCAGTGCAGATCGCGGGGGCGGACCCGGCAATGCTCGCTGACGCCGCACGCTACAACGTCGACCAGGGCGCCGAGATCGTCGACATCAACATGGGCTGCCCGGCCAAAAAAGTCTGCAACGTGAGCGCGGGCTCCGCGCTACTGGAGAACGAAGCGCTGGTCGCCCGCATTCTGCAGGCCGTGACCGCCGCGGTCGGCGTGCCCGTCACGCTCAAGATCCGCACGGGGCCGCGACCCGAGCGGCGCAACGCGGTGCGTGTGGCGAAAATCGCGGAGTCCGCAGGCGTGCAGTTGCTCGCGATCCACGGCCGCACGCGGGCCTGCGCTTTCGCCGGCGCCGCGGAGTACGAGACCATCGCCGAGGTGAAGTCGCGGGTACGCATCCCGGTGATCGCCAACGGCGATATCCAGACGCCCGAGGAGGCAAAGCGGGTGCTCGAGCTGACTGGTGCCGACGGCATCATGATCGGCCGCGCCGCCCAGGGACGCCCCTGGCTGTTCCGCGAGATCGCCTGCTATCTCGAGAGCGGCAAGCGCGCGGCGCCGCCGGCGGCGAGCGAGATGGCGGTGGCGATGATCGAGCAGCTGGAGGGTCTCTATGACCTCTATGGCGCGGAGCACGGCGCGCGCATCGCACGCAAGCACATCGGCTGGACGGTGCGCGGCCTGCCGGGCGGGGAAGAGTTCCGCCGCGAGGCGAATCTCATCGTGGACGCCGACGCACAGCTGCGGGCCGTCGCCGCCTATTTTCAGCGCGTGGCAGCTAACGATTTCCAAGAAAGACTCGCCGCATGAGCCGGACGAACGAGCTTGCAGACTGCGTCAAGCGCTCGCTCGAGCGTTATTTCAAGGACATGGACGGCGAGAAGCCGACCTCGATCCACGACATGGTCCTTAAGAACGTCGAGAAGCCGATGATCGAGCTGGTCCTGACGCACGCCAAGGGCAACCAGACCCTCGCCGCCGAGATGCTCGGCATCAACCGCAATACGCTGCGCAAGAAGATGAAGCAGCTGCGGATCAAAGGGTAGTGTCGAAAGTCGCCAGGGCGCTCGTCAGCGTCTCCGACAAGTCCGGCATCGTCGAGCTCGCGCGCTCGCTTGCGGCGCTCGGCATCGAGATCCTCTCCACCGGCGGCACCGCGAAGCTCCTCGAGAAGGAAGGCGTCGCGGTAACCGAGGTCTCGGCGCACACCGGGTTTCCCGAGATGCTCGACGGCCGCGTCAAGACGCTGCATCCGAAGATTCACGGCGGGCTGCGCGATCAAGAAGGCCGGCATCCCGCCGATCGACCTCCTGGTCGTCAACCTCTACCCCTTCCAGGCCACCGTCGCGGACCCGGACTGCCGCTTCGAGGACGCGGTCGAGAACATCGACATCGGCGGCCCGGCCATGCTGCGCGCCGCGGCGAAGAACCATGCCGGCGTCGCGGTCGTGGTCGACCCTTCCGACTATCAAAAAATAATCGGTGAACTGAGGAGCCGCGGTTCGGTTTCGGATGCGACGCGTTTCGAGCTGGCGCGCAAGGTCTTCGCGCACACCGCCGCCTATGACGGCGCCATCGCGAACTATCTGTTTGCCCTTGATCAAAAGAAAAACAGAAAGGACTACCCCGAAGTCTTGACTTTGCAATTCAGCAAGCTGCAGGACCTGCGCTACGGCGAGAATCCGCACCAGAGCGCGGCGTTCTATCGCGACGACCGGCCGGTCGAGGGCGGCCTCGCCCGCTACCGCCAGTTGCAGGGCAAGGAACTCTCGTACAACAACATCGCCGACTCCGACGCCGCCTGGGAATGCGTGAAGAGCTTCGCCGAGCCCGCCTGCGTGATCGTCAAGCACGCCAATCCCTGCGGCATCGCGATCGGCGACAGCCTGCTCGCCGCCTACGACAAAGCCTTCAAGACCGACCCGGTGTCGGCCTTCGGCGGCATCCTTGCCTTCAACCGCGCGCTGGATCGCGCCACCGCGGAGGCGCTCTGCAAGCAGTTCGCCGAGGTCGTCATCGCGCCGCGCGTCGAGCCCGAGGCGCAGAAGGAGTTCGCGAAGAAGACCAACCTGCGCGTGCTGGAGGTGCCGCTGTCGCACGAGCATCAGGCGCACGACTTCAAGAGGGTGGGCGGCGGTGTACTCATGCAGAGCACCGACTCTGCGGTTCTGGATAAAAATAATCTCAAAGTGGTTACAAGGAAGAAACCAACCGACGCCCAGTGGGCCGACCTGCTTTTCTCGTGGACGGTGGCGAAGTTCGTCAAATCGAACGCCATCGTCTATTGCCGCGACGGCATGACGCTCGGCGTCGGCGCCGGCCAGATGAGCCGGATCGACAGTGCGCGCATCGCCGCCATCAAGGCGCAGAGTGCCGGTCTCGCTCTCGCCGGCTCGGCGGTCGCCTCCGACGCATTCTTCCCGTTCCGCGACGGCCTCGACGCCGTGATCGACGCCGGCGCCGCCGCCGTGATCCAGCCCGGCGGCAGCGTGCGCGACCCCGAAGTCATCGCCGCGGCCGATGAGCGCGGCGTGGCGATGGTGTTTACCGGCATTCGCCACTTCAGACATTGAATTCTGTTCGTGAGTAATTCCAGGAACAGAAAATGAAATTGCTGGTAATCGGATCCGGCGGCCGCGAGCACGCGCTCGCATGGAAGCTCGCGCAGAGCCCGCGGGTGCAGAAGGTGTTCGTCGCGCCGGGCAATGCCGGCACGGCTCTCGAGAACGGCCTGGACAACGCGCCGGTCACGGAGATCCCCGGGTTGATTGAATTTTCAAGGCAACAAAGCATTCATCTCACCGTGGTCGGGCCGGAGGCGCCGCTCGCAGCCGGCATCGTGGACGCCTTCAAGGAAGCGGGGCTGAAGATTTTCGGCCCGACGCGCGCCGCGGCGCAGCTCGAGTCCTCCAAGGGCTTCGCGAAGTCGTTCATGGTGCGCCATCGCATTCCCACCGCGAAGCACGCGACCTTCGAGCGCCCGGACGCGGCGAAGGCCCATGTCGATGCCGAAGTTGCCAAATCGGGCGCGCCGATCGTCATCAAGGCCGACGGCCTCGCCGCCGGCAAGGGCGTGGTGGTCGCTGCGACCCGCGGCGAGGCGCACGCGGCCATCGATTCGATGATGAGCGGCGGGCGCCTCGGCGCCGCGGGCGCGCGCGTGGTGATCGAGGAATTCATGGAAGGCGAGGAAGCGAGCTTCATCGTCATGAGCGACGGCGTGAACGTGCTGCCGCTCGCTACCAGCCAGGATCACAAACGCCTGCGCGACGGCGATCAGGGCCCCAACACCGGCGGCATGGGCGCGTATTCGCCCGCCCCGGTCGTCACGCCCAAGGTCCACGCGCGCGTGATGCGCGAGATCATCCTGCCCACGGTGCAGGGCATGGCGGACGACGGCGTGCCCTTTGTCGGCTTCCTCTACGCCGGCCTGATGATCGACAAAGACGGCAACCCGCGCACCGTGGAATTTAACTGCAGGCTCGGCGATCCGGAAGCCGAGCCGATCATCCTGCGGCTGAAATCGGACCTGCTCGAGCTCGTCGAGCGCGGCCTCGACGGCCGCCTCGACGGCGCGAAGCCCGAGTGGGACCGGCGCACCGCGCTCGGCGTGGTGCTCGCGGCGCACGGCTACCCCGACGAGCCGCGCAAGGGCGACCCCATCGAAGGCTTGCCCAAGCCGCAGGCCGATTGCCGCGTCTTCCACGCCGGCACGCGCCTCGAGGCAAAGAAGGCTGTGACCAGCGGCGGTCGCGTGCTGTGCGTCACCGCGCTGGGCGACTCGGTCAAGATGGCGCGCACCCGCGCTTACGCCGCCGTCGAGGCAATCCGCTTCAGCGGCATGCAGTACCGCACGGACATCGGCCACCACGCCTTGAAGCGCAGCTGAGCGCATGGACCTTAACCCGGTTCATGACTATTTCGCCGGGCTGCAGAGCCGTATCGTCGCCGCACTCGAGAAGCTCGACGGACCGTTCAAGAGAGATCCCTGGCAGCGCCCGGATGGCGGCGGCGGGCTGACCTGGATCGTCGAGAGCGGCGAGCTCTTCGAGCGCGGCGGCGTAAACCTGTCGCGCGTGCAGGGCCCTGCCCTGCCAGCCTCGGCGAACGCGCTGCGGCCCCAGCTCGCTGGCCGCGCCTACGATGCGATGGGAGTCTCCCTCGTCCTGCACCCCCGCAATCCGTATTGCCCCACGGTTCACCTCAACGTGAGGTTTTTTTCGACGAAAGAGGAAAATCCGGTGTGGTGGTTCGGCGGCGGCATGGATCTCACGCCGTACTACGGCTTCGAAGACGACGCCCGCCACTTCCATGCCACCTGCAAGCAGGCGCTCGCCCCGAGCGGCGCCGAGTACTACCCGAAATTCAAGCGCTGGTGCGACGAGTACTTCCGCCTGAAGCATCGCGGCGAGCCGCGCGGCATCGGCGGCATCTTCTTCGACGATTTCGCCGAGCGCGACTTCGATTTCTCGTTCAGCCTGGCGCGTTCGGTGGGCGATCATTTCCTCGACGCCTACATGCCGATCCTCGAACGCCGCAAAGATCTTCCCTTCGGTGACCGTGAACGCGATTTCCAATCCTACCGCCGCGGCCGCTATGTCGAGTTCAACCTGGTCTACGACCGCGGCACCCTCTTCGGCCTGCAATCCGGCGGCCGCACCGAATCGATCCTGATGTCGCTCCCGCCGCGCGCCGAGTGGCGCTACGACTGGAAGCCGGAACCCGGATCACAGGAAGAAAAGCTCTACACCGATTTCCTCCGACCGCGCGACTGGGCCAAGGACTAGGGAAGCTCGGCAGCCGTGCGACTAAGGCAGCTCCGCTGCCTTCCGATAGTGGCGCTGCGCCTCCTCCGCCTGGCCGAGCCGCTCGGCGAGGCGCGCGAGCTCGAGGCGCGCGGCGCGGTTCTCCTCGAACGACAGGCTTGCCTCGAGGTAGCTGCGCGCCTTGCCCCACAGCTCGGCGTGCGCACAGAGCCTGCCGAGCGTGGCGAGCAGCTGCGGGTCGCGGTTGCGGCTGCGCAGCCAGCGCTCTGCGCTCTCGATGCGCAGCAGAGCCTCGGCCGGCCGATCCGAAGAGTCCAGCAGCCCCCGCAACTCGCCGTACAGCGCCACGAGCGGCGGCGACCATTCCTCGTCGAGTGCGCGCTCGATGATGTCGCGGGCCAGCGCCGGGCGGCCCAGCGCGACGGCGTGCCGCGCCGCCGCCGCCGCGATGCGCGGCCTTTTCTGGTCCGCGGAGGCGACGCCGCGCCAGCGGCGCTCGAAGGCGCCGGCGTCTTGCGCCGAGCGCTGCAGCAGCTCGACGGTGGCTTGAGCCTTGTACTCCTCGGCGAGCGCGGGCGCGATCGCGTCGCGCTTGGCGAGCAGGGTAGCGAGGCGCAGCACCTCGTCCCAGGCGCCGGCGCCGCGCTCAGCGCGCAGCAGCATGCGCAGCGTGGCGATGTGCTTCGGGCCCGCTTCGTGCAGGCCGCGCAGGGCTTCGCGCGCGGCGGAGAAATCGCGCTCCTCGAGCGCGAGCTCGGCGCGCGTCACCAGGCGCGCCGTCAGCATGTCGGGCGCCGCGCTCTCGGCCCGCTCGAGCCAGCGGTCGCGGCGCTCGAAGTCGCGCATCTGGTGCGCCGCCCGCGCCGCGAGCAGCGCCGCGAGCCCGGGCGTCGCGCCGATCTCGTACACCAGGGTCGCGTCCTTCTCCACGCGCGCGTAGCGGCCCTCGTAATACGCCTGCAGCGCCGAGGCGAAAGCCGCCTGGGCGCGATCGCGCCGCCGGCGCGCGCGAAACGCCCGCACGTACTCCGGGAGCGACAGCGCCTGGCCCACCAAGCGGGCGGCGGCGTACAGCAGCGCGAACCCCGCGGCGGCGGCGAAGGCGAAAAACAGCATCGACATCTCGATGCGGTACGGCGGATAGACAAACAGCACGTAGCCTGGCTCGACGCGCCCCAGGATCACGAAGGCGACGGCGGCCGCGAACACCGCGAGCAGCCAGAACAGCGATCGCATCAGGCGAAGCGCCCCCGGCGCGACATCAGGCGGAGCGCTCCGCGCGACATCAGGGATTCCGCTCGCGGCGCGATTTGAATCCGCGCACCGCGTCGAGGCTTTCGGAGATAGTCGGCATCTCGAAGCTGATCGAGGCCGAGGAAAGCTGTTTCAGCTGGGCGAGCGCGTCGGCGGTCTGCTTCGAGCGCACGTCGAAGTAGCGGCGCAGCCAGTTCTGCGCGGCACGCAGATCCTCGCGGTAGCCGGTCTCGTCGCGCGCAAGAAGCGAAAGGCGGGCATTGAGCAGCCGCAGCCGCAGGTTCTCCTTGAGGAACCAGGCCTGCTGCGGCGGCAGAAGCGGCGGCTCGGCGGGATTCATCTGCCGCACCACGACGAGCTGCTTCACCTCGCTCCAGATCTCGGCGCCCAGGCGCGCCCAGAAACCGCGCTCCGCCGCCCCCGCGGCCTCTTTGGCCGCGACGATGCGCTCGGCGCGCTCGTCGAATGCGAGAGGCAGCGCGTCGACCGAGGCCACAAGGGTGTCGATGCGCATGCTCATGCCCGGAAAATCGATGGCCGGAAGCGCTTTCAGCCGGTCGATGTCGCGCGCCAGCGCGCGCCGGATCGGCATGAACTGCGGCCGATCGGTGCGCGCGAGGCGCGCCTCGGCGAGCTGCAGCGCGAGCAGCGCGGCGCGCACGTTGCCCGCAAGCTGCAGCTGCTGCGAGGCGATCGCGAGCACCTGCTCGATCTCGGCGAGCTGCCATTCGTCGCGGTTGCGCGTCAGATCCCGGTAGAGCGCCTCGAGAGCGAGCTGCTGGCTTTGCGATTCGGCGAGGCGCGCCTCGAGCTGGCCGATTCTCGCCTGGGCGTCCCAGACCGCATCCTGTGACCGGCGCGCAATCGAGCGCGCCTCGCGCGCATCGACCTCGATGTCGCGCAGCCGGTGCGCCAACTCTTCCTGGGTCGAGCCGATCCGCTGCCGGGCATCGATCCAGAACAGCGCTGCGAGCGCGGCCGCCAATGCCAGCGCGATCATCGCCAGCGCCGGCGCGCGCGAAGCGCGCGGCGGCCGCGGCGTTTCAGTCGGAGTGTCAGTCATGGTTCATTGAAGTATGCCACCAGCCGCTCGACCATTTCATCGTCCGCGGGGCCGGCCACCACCGGGGTGCGCACGCCGAGCCGCCGCGCCTGCTCCGCGACGCGCGGGTGGGGCACGAAAAAAGGCGTGCCGCCGAGCAGCCCGCGGCCCGGCTCCCCCAGCATCGCAAGCAAGTTGCCGAGCCCGGTTGCCGAGGAAATCGTGACCGCGTGCACCGCGCCCTGCGCCCAGGCGGCCAGCAACGGACCCACGTCGATGCGCGGCCGGGAGCGCCGATAGCAGGCGGCGTGCTCGACGCTCGCGCCGCGCGCCGCGAGCGTATCGCCGAGCAATTCGCGCCCGCCTTCGCCGCGGAAAATCACGATCCGCTTGCCGGCGATGTTCGCCAGCTCGGGCAGCGCGAGCAGCGACTCGCTGTCGGCGCCGGATTCGGGCGCGAGGGCACCCTGCATTCCATGGCGCGTCAGCTCGTCGCGGCTGCCTCGGCCGATGGCGGCCGCACGCAAGCCGTTGGGCCATCTACCGTGTAGTTTTATCAATGCAAGCCCTTTTTGAACGGCGCTGGGACTGACAAAGATCGCAAGGTCAAATTGCTCCAGGCGTTCGATCAAGCGCAGAGCCGGCGCCGGGTCGGGCAGGCTTTCGATCTCGATCGCCGGATAGAGAAGCGCGCGCCCCCCTGCCGCCTCGACCAGAGCGGCAAGCCCGGCCGCCTGGTCGCGCGGTCGAGTCACGACGATGCCGCGTCCCGCGAGTGGCTTATTGGCCAATCGAGGAAAGAATCTCTGCAGCGCCGCGGCGGCGCAGCTCGTCGGCGGCGCGGGCACCGAGCGCTTCGGGGTCCGAGGCCGCGCCTTCGCATTCGGTGCGCGCGATGCGTTTGCCGTCGGGCGAGGCCACGAGCGCCTGCAAGTGCAGCCGCTCGTTTGCTTGTACCGCATAGGCACCGAGCGGGATGCTGCAGCTCCCGCCCAGCGCCCGGCTGACTGCACGCTCGGCGCGCACGCAAGCCGCGGTCGCCGCATCCGCCAAAGGACTCACCAGGGAGCTCACATCGGAACGCGCCGCAAGGCACTCGATTCCGAGCGCGCCCTGTCCGGGTGCCGGCAGGATGTCTTCGATCGCCAGCCTGACCCGGATGCGCGATCCCAGGCCAAGCCGCGCAAGTCCCGCCACCGCGAGCACGATGGCGTCGTACTCGCCGCGGTCGAGCTTCGCCAGCCGCGTCTCGACGTTGCCGCGCAGCAGGCGGATCACGAGCGCCGGATGGCGCGCCGCGATCTGCGCCTCGCGGCGCAGGCTCGATGTGCCCACGATCGAGCGCGGCGGCATGCTTTTGAAGTTCTCATGCTTGACGGAAACGAAAGCATCGCGCGGATCCTCGCGCGCGCTGATCGCGGCAAGCGTGAAGCCCGGCGGCAACTCGGCCGGCACGTCCTTCATCGAGTGCACCGCGATGTCGGCGCGGCCCTCGGCCATGGCGCTTTCCAGCTCCTTGACAAACAGGCCCTTGCCGCCCGCCTCGTCGAGGCGCGCTTCCAGCAGCTCGTCGCCGCGCGTGCTCAACGGCAGCAGCGCCACTTCCAGGTCCGGATGGCGGCTCTCGAGGCGCCGCTTCACGTGCTCGGCCTGCCAGAGCGCGAGCCGGCTGCGGCGCGTGGCGATCACCAGCCGCTTCATGGCTGCTTCCAGGCCGGCTTCTCGGCCATCATTTCTCGGCGACCAGTTCCCGCAGCGTCGGCCACTGCCGGCGGCTAACGGGCAGGCGCTCGGCGATGCCTTCCAGCACCACCAGCCAGCTCGCATCGTCGCCGCCGCCCGTCCGCTCGAAGCCGCGGATGGCGGCGCGCGCCACCAGGCAGTTGCGGTGGATGCGCACGAAGCGCTCGGCGAATTCCTGCTCCAGCGATACCAGCGCTTCCTCGATCAGGTGCTCCCGCTCCCGGGTTCGCAGGGTGACGTATTTCTGCTCGGCTCTCAGGAAAATGATGTTGCGCACCGGCACGAGCACGATCCGGTTGCGCTCGGCGATCGACAGGTACTCGCGCGCGCCTACCGCCGCGCGCGCCAGTTGCTCGCGCCCGGGCGGCGCCCCGCCCGCGGCCTTGCGCAGCGCCGCCGCCAGCCGCTCGGCGCGCACCGGCTTGAGAAGATAGTCGAGCGCGTTGAGCTCGAACGCCTCCAGCGCGTGGCGCTCGTGGGCGGTCACGAAAATCACCGCCGGCGGCTTCTCGAGCGTCACGAGGTGGCGCGCCACCTCCAGGCCGCCAATGCCCGGCATCTGGATGTCCAGCAGAAGGACCTGGGCGCCGCTTGCCGGCACGGCCTCGAGCGCCTCCAGGCCGTTGCGCGCCTCGCCCACGACTTCGGTCGGGATGTCCGCGGCGATGTCTCCCAGCAGCTCCTTCATGCGCTCGCGCGCCGGCGCCTCGTCGTCGGCAATAAATACGCGCAGCGCCGTCATGCCGTCTCCGCGGGGGCTTCCTTAGGCGCGCCGGCTCGGTACGGCATCTCGATCTCGACGCGGTAGCGGTCGCCGGACACGCTGGTCTCGATGCGCGCCTCAGCGTCGAAGAACAGCGCGAGGCGCTCGCGGATATTGTCCAGCGCCATGCGGTTGCCGGCGTGATGGCTCGGCTCCTCGACGCGCGGATTCTCGATCCGCGCGAGCACCCGGTCGCCGCGGCGCTCGATATGGACCAGGATCTCGCCGCTGCCGGCGCCAGGCTCGACGCCGTGGTACACGGCGTTCTCGAGCAGCGGCTGCAGCACCAGCGGCGGCAGCAGCGCGTCGGAGGGCGCGGAGTCGAGCTCCCAGGTGACGTGCAGGCGGTCACCCAGGCGCAACTGCTCGATCTCGGCGTAGCGCTCGAGCAGCGCGATCTCGTCCGTCAGGCGCACGAAGCGGCGCGCATCCGTCATGAGAGTGCGGAACAGAACCGCCAGATTCTCGAGCGCGCGCTCGGCGCGCCTGGGGTCGCGGCGGATCAGCGACAGCACCGCATTCAGGCTGTTGAACAGGAAGTGCGGCCGGATTCTCGCCTGCAGGGCCTGCAGGCGCGCCTCGGCGAGCGCCGGCGAATATGCGCGGATCAGCAGGCGGAAGTAGGCGAGCAGGCATACGGCGGCGAGAGCGCTCAGCGCCAACATGCGCGCAAGGTCCGCCGGCGGCTCGCCGACCAGCCAGAGCAGAGCGGCGTGGACCGCGACCGCCAGCGCGAGCACCAGCGCGATGACCGCGGCGCAGCCGGCAAGGTAGGGCAGGCGCGCAAGCGACGCGGACAAGGTGAACAGCCCAATCATGACGGAGATCAGCAGCGGCTCGATCAGGACGGCGCTTTGCATGAAGCGCTCGGCGGCCTGCGTCAGATCGGCGGAGGTAAGCAGCGCCGCGCCGAACGCGAGCGCATTCACGCCGACCAGCGTGCGCGCCACGACGCCCAGGTTGCGAAAATCCGGCAGAAAGTCTGCAGCGACGTCTTGCCTTATACTCGTCATGGACATTTTAGTTAACGATCATTCTCCGGGCATGCCTAAGAAGAAGCAACTTTGGTCCAGCCGCTTCAGTGAGGCGGTGGATCCAGCGGTCAGGAAGTTCACCTCCTCGCTCTCCTTCGACAAGAGGCTGGCGCTGTACGACATCCAGGGCTCGCTCGCCCACGCGCGCATGCTCGGCGCCTGCGCCATCCTGACCCGGCGCGACGTGGCGGCGATCGAGCGCGGCCTCGCGCGCGTGCGGCGCGAGATCGAGACCGGCCGCTTCGAGTGGTCGCCCGACGACGAGGACGTGCACGTCGCCATCGAGCGCAGGCTCACGGCGCTCGCGGGCGACGCCGGCAAGCGGCTGCACACGGCGCGTTCGCGCAACGACCAGGTGGCGACCGATCTGCGCCTGTGGCTGCGCACCGAGATCGACGAGATCGGCAAGCTCATTGCGGCGCTCGAGCGCGCGCTGCTCGCGCAGGCAACGCGCCACGCCGCGCTGATCATGCCAGGCTACACGCACCTTCAGGTGGCGCAGCCGGTGACGTTCGGCCATCACTTGCTCGCCTACGTAGCCATGCTCGAGCGCGACTACGAGCGACTCGCGGACTGCCGCAGGCGAGTCAACCGGCTGCCGCTCGGCGCCGCCGCACTGGCCGGCACCGGCTTCGCCATCGACCGGGAGCGCGTGGCGCGCGAACTGGGCTTCGACGGCGTTGCCGAGAATTCGCTCGACGCCGTCTCCGACCGCGACTTCGCGATCGAGTTCTGCGCCTGTGCGTCGCTGGTGATGGTTCACCTGTCGCGTCTTGCCGAGGAGCTGGTGCTCTGGGCAAGCCCGCGCTTCGGCTTCGTGCGCCTGCCGGATCGCTATTGCACCGGCTCCTCGATCATGCCGCAGAAGAAAAACCCGGATGTGCCGGAGCTGGTGCGCGGCAAGAGCGGCCGCGTGTTCGGCAGCCTCGTCGCCCTGCTCGCCATCATGAAAGGCCAGCCGCTCGCGTACAACAAGGACAACCAGGAAGACAAGGAGCCGCTGTTCGACGCCGCGGCCACGGTGAAGAGCTCGCTCGGAGTATTCGCGGGCCTGATCGCCGATCTCGTGCCGGTGCCCCGCGCCATGCGCGCCGCGGCGCTCGAGGGCCACGCCACGGCGACCGATCTGGCGGACTACCTGGTGCGCAAAGGCGTGCCGTTTCGCGACGCGCATGAGGCCGTGGCTCGCGCAGTGCGCGAGGCAGAGCGCGCGGGCGTGGATCTGGCTCAGCTTCCGTTTTCCAAGTTGAGGAGTTTTTCTCCGAAAATCGGTCGTGACGTAAAAGGCATTCTTACGCTGGAAGGCTCGGTGGCGGCGCGCAACCATATCGGCGGTACCTCGCCCGTCCAGGTCCGCCAGGCCATCGCGCGTGCGCGATCCAGGCTGCCGCGCGCGCGCAAGCGGTTGGCGAAGTCCAAGTAATGGACCGCGGCATGCTGAAGCAGATCGGCAAGTACCCGGTGCTGCGCAAGCTCGGCGAGGGAGCGACCTCCGAAGTCTATCTGTGCAACGACCCCTTCGGCAGGCGCGACGTCGCGATCAAGGTCGCGTTTCCCGAGACCTTCCAGGATCCCGAGCGCGGCAAGCTGTATCGCAAGCTCTTCCTCACCGAGGCGTCGCTCGCGGGAAAGCTGCAGCACCCGCACATCTGCCAGATCTACGACGCGGTCGCCGACGAGAAGCTGCACTACATCGTCATGGAATTCGTCGATGGCGGCACGCTGGAGAAGTTCTGCCGTCCCGAGATGCTGCTGCCGGTCGACCGCATCGTCGAGATCGTATTCAAGTGCACCCGCGCGCTCGAGTTCGCGCACAAGGCGGGCGTCACGCATCGCGACATCAAGCCGGCGAACATCCTCCATACCAGCGACACCGAGGTGAAGATCACTGACTTCGGCGCTGCGCTCATCACCTCGGCAGTGACCACGCAAGTGAGCGCCATCGGCTCGCCGGCGTACATGTCGCCGGAGCAGGTGAAGGAGCACCCGCTCGACCACCAGACCGACATCTACTCGATGGGCGTAGTGATGTACCACCTGCTCACCGGGCGGCTGCCGTTCAACGCCGCCAATAACTTCAGCCTGATCTACCAGATCACCAACGTCGAGCCCGACGCGCCCACCACTGCGGCACGCGATGGCCAAGGACCTCGCGGAGCGTTACCGCCAGTGGGAAGATTTCTCCCTCGACCTCGCGGAGGCGTTCCGCGTCGAGCACCTGGGCGCGCACAAGGCACAGGAGTTCGCGGACTCGGACAAGTTCGAGACGCTGCGCAAGCTGCCGTTCTTCGTGCATTTCACCGACGCCGAGCTGTGGGAAGTGGCGCGCATGTCGTCCTGGCGGCATGCCGCGATGGGCGAGTTGCTGATGAAGGAAGGCGAGGCCGGCGACTTCTTCTGCATCCTCGCCGAGGGCCAGGTGAAGGTGACCAAGAAAGGCAAGCTCCTCAACCTGCTGCGGGCCGGCGAGCCGTTCGGCGAGATGGCCTACCTCACCAAAGGCGAGCAGCTGCGCGGCGCCGACGTCAGCGTGGTGCACGAGGCGAACATCATCTCGGTGCCGACCGAGAAGCTCGCGCAGGCCTCGGATTCCTGCCGCCACAAGTTCGACCGGGCGTTCATGGAAATCCTGGTCGAGCGCCTGTCGATGGCGAACCTGCGCCTCTCCGGCGTCTGAGCCGCCTTTCCCGTCAATAAATCAATGCCAAGTAAGAACATCAGGCTGCTCTTCGCCTTGTTCGCCCTGTCGGGCTTTACCGGACTGATCTACGAGTCCGTCTGGTCGCATTATCTGAAGCTGTTCCTCGGTGCGGCGGCGTTCGCGCAGTCCTTCGTGCTCGCCGCGTTCATGGGAGGCATGGCGCTCGGCGCCTGGCTGGCGAGCCGCTGGAGCGCGCGCCTGAAGAACCTCCTTGCCGCCTACGGCTGGATCGAGGCCTTCATCGGACTGGCGGCGCTCCTGTTCCACGAAGTGTACGCGCTGCTGATCGGGGCCTCGCTCGACCACATCATTCCCGGGCTCGGCTCGCCGCTGGCGGTCGAAATCTACAAGTACGCGCTGTGCGCCCTGCTGATCGTGCCGCAGACGGTCCTGCTCGGCATGACCTTTCCGCTCATGAGCGGCGCCGTGATCCGGCGCGGCCCCGAAGCCAGCGGCCATCACCTGGGGATGCTTTATTTCACCAACTCGATCGGCGCTGCAATCGGCGCGCTCGCTGCGGCGTTCTGGCTGCTCGGCTGGCTCGGCATGCCCGGGACCATGCGCCTCGCCGGCGCAGCCAATCTCGCGCTCGCCGCGGTGGTGCTCGCCATCGCCCATCGCGGCGAACCCACCCCGCTTTCCATCGCGCCGGCCGGCGGCAGTACAGCGCCGGGCGCGCCGGTCGTGCGGCTGTTCCTGCTAGCCGCGTTCGTCACCGGCGCGGCCTCATTTATCTATGAGATCGCATGGATCAGGATGCTCTCGCTCGTGCTCGGATCGTCGTTCCAGGCGTTCGAGCTGATGCTGTCGGCGTTCGTAGCCGGCCTCGCGCTGGGCGGCTACTGGATAAGGCGGCGCATCGACTCCATCGTCGATCCCTTGCGCTTTGCGGGCCTGGTACAGCTTGTAATGGGGCTCGCCGCGCTCGCCACGATTTTCGTCTATCACGAGACTTTCGACTGGATGGCCTGGGCATTGAGAGTGCTGCAGCATGGCGAGGCTGCATACCCGGTGTTCAATCTTTTCAGCCATGCCATCGCTTTCGCCGTGATGCTGCCGGCGACATTTCTTGCCGGCATGACGCTGCCGCTGTTCACCCACGCCTTGCTGCGCGGGCACGGCGAACGGGCGATTGGCCAGGTCTACGCCGCGAATACGCTCGGGGCGATTGCGGGCGTACTGCTGGCAGTGCATCTGCTGGTTCCGAATATGGGAATCAAGCTCACGCTAGTGCTCGGCGCCGCGGCCGACATCATGCTTGGGGCGTGGCTGCTGCGGTATTCGCAAGCGGCATTCCGGCGCGCCTACTCCTTTGCCGTGGTCATCGTCGGAATGATCGCCGCAACCGCGACCGCGCGCGCCAACGTGCTCGAGTCCGATCGCCTCGCCTCCGGTGTATATCGCTATGGGCGGACGGTGATCGAGAACAGCAAGGTCTTCTTTTACCGCGACGGCAAGACCGCATCGGTCGCCATGCGCCGCACTGGAAGCACGGTGACGATCATCACCAACGGCAAGCCCGACGCGTCCATCAACATCGATCCAGCGTCGCCGCCCAACGCGGACGAGTACACCATGACCCTGCTCGGCGCGCTGCCCCTTCTGATCAAGCCCGACGCCAGGACCTTCGCCAACATCGGCTGGGGCTCGGGCCTCACAGCGGAAGTGCTGCTGTCGCACAGCGGCCCGCGCGAAGTGGACACCATCGAAATCGAGCCTCTCATGGTAGCCGCTGCATATTCCTTCTCCCCGCGTGTCAGCCGACCTTACCGCGATCCGCGCAGCCAGGTATTCTTCGAGGACGCGAAGAGCTACTTCGCGCGCCACGGCAAGCGCTACGACGTCATTGTCTCCGAGCCCTCCAATCCCTGGGTGAACGGAGTGGCGAACCTGTTTACCACCGAGTTCTATCGCAATACCAAACGCTACCTCGCGCCGGAGGGGGTGTTCGTGCAATGGCTGCATCTCTATGAGTCCGACGACCGGCTGCTCGGCTCCATCCTGGCCGCACTCGGCGGGAACTTCGCCGACTACGAGGTATACGAGACAACCCCGTCCGACATCGTGGTAGTCGCGGTCGCCGAGGGCCGCGTGCCGCGCCCCGGCCGGCTGCCGGTAAAGGAAGCCGCATTCATGGAACAACTCAAGCGCATCGGCACCACGCGCATCGAGGAGGTCGCCGCGCGCAGCCTCGGCACCAAGCACATGTTGGCGCCGCTGTTTGCTCTGCGGCAATCACCCGTCAATTCGGATTTTTATCCATTCGTGCAGCTCGATGCGCCGCGCACTCGCTTTACCAAGGACAGCGCGCACGCTGTCATCGATCTCACCGAGGCAGTATTGCCGGTCAGCGAAATGATCGGCAATCCCCCACCGGCCTATCTGCAGGAGCCCGTTCCTGCATTCGTGCCGTCAGCCAGTTTGCGAACCCAATCGGTGGCGCAGGAGTTCGCGCGACGGCTGCTCGACCGCTCGGTCGATCCTCTGAGCTACGACGATCCGGCGGTGAGCGCCTCCCTGCTCACGCTGAGAGACCCCCGCGCGTTGCGCGGTGCCCGGCCGTCCAATGCGGCCTTCAGGCAATTGCATTTTGCGGCCGAACTCACGCTTGCCCATCTCGCGCCGGAACTGCGCCGCGCGCTATGGATCGAGCGTAAATGGCTAGTCTCGGCGCCGCGGGAGCTGTCGCCACGGATGCGCGAGCGGTTCGAGCTGTACGCTGCGATCGCCGCGCAAGATGCGCCTGCCATGCGCGAACGCGCCCTCGCCCTGCTCGCGCAGGGACCAGCAGAGGGAGGTGAGGGATGGGGGCGCTTCCTGCTTCTCACCGCCATGCTCGGTCACCGCCATGCTCGGTGCGCATGCCATGGGCGATCGTCAGGAAACACAGCGGCTCCTGAGTACATACGGCGAGGCGCTCTACCCGTCTGGCGCGATTCCCCTTTACATGAGTTACATCGCCAGCCTGCGCTGAAGGCGTTTGAGCCGCAGCACATACGTCAAGCAGGGCCCTCCGAGCCGCGCCGCGATGTACTCGGCGGAGGCCGAGGGCCTGCGCGCGCTGCGCGCCGCGGGCGTGCGCGCCCCCGAGCCTTTCGATCACGGCGTACACGGCGGAAAAGCGTTCATCGAGATGGAGCGCCTGGAACTGGGCGGCCGCGCAGACTGGCCGGCGATGGGACGCATGCTGGCCGCGCTTCACCGCCAGACCTCGGAGCGCTTCGGCTGGATCCGCGACAACTGGATCGGCCTCTCGCCGCAGAAGAACGGCTGGTGCGAGGACTGGGCGGTGTTTTTCATCGGAAAAAGATTGGTTCCACAAGCCGAGCAAGCCAGGAAAAATGGTTTCTCGGTCGAGCTGCCCGATGTGAAGGCACTTCTGGAGGGCCACAAACCGGGGCCTTCCCTGCTGCACGGCGATCTATGGAGCGGCAACGCGGGATTCACAGCCGGAGGACCGGCGATTTTCGATCCAGCCGTGTACTACGGGGACCGCGAGGCCGACCTGGCTATGACCGAGCTGTTCGGGGGATTTCCGGAGGAATTCTATGACTCATACAACGAAGCATTCCCTCTGCCAAAGGGATATGCCGCGAGGAAAAACCTGTACAACTTGTATCACCTGCTCAACCACCTCAACCTCTTCGGCGGCAGCTACCTCGGGCAGGTGAACGCGACGCTAGGCCTTCTGCTTCGAGCCTTCTAGGAGTTTCTGCAGTTCGCCGGACTGATACATCTCTTTCACAATATCCGAGCCGCCGACGAATTCGCCGTTGACGTAGAGCTGCGGGATGGTCGGCCAGTTGGCATAGGCCTTGATGCCCTCGCGGATGTCGGGGTTCTCGAGCACGTTGACGGTGAAGAAATCCGTTACGCCACAGGCGTTGAGCGCCTGCACCGCGAGCGCCGAGAAACCGCATTGCGGGAATTGCGGCGTGCCCTTCATGTAGAGCACGACGGGGTTGCCGGTGACCTGCTGCTTGATCTTGTCTTGGGTATCCATGGTCATGATTTTAGCTGCCCGCCCGAGACCCGGGCAATGCCTGTCAGGTCGGGCCAGGTCGTGACGGATTCAAGCCCCGCCGCGCCCATCAACTCCCTTACTGCCTTGTCCTGCCCGAGTCCGTGTTCCAGCAGCAGCCAGGCGCCGGCAAGCATGAATGCCCCTGCTGCCGTCACGATCTCTCGTATGGAATCGAGCCCCTCCGGCCCTGCCAGCAGCGCCCCACGCGGCTCGAAGCGCAGGTCCGCGAGGTGCGGGTCGCCGCCTGCGACGTAGGGGGGATTGGAGACGACGAGGTCGAAGCGCTCGCCGCCCAGCGGTTCGAACCAGCGGCCGTGCCGGAAATCGATTTCGAGCCCTAGCTTCGTCGCGTTTCGCCGTGCCACGACCAAGGCCGCGGCGCTTGCCTCCACTGCGACGACCTTCGCGGCTGGACGCTGTTTCTTGACGGCCAGCGCCAATGCGCCGCTGCCCGTGCCCAAATCCACCATCGACTCGAAGGATCTTGCCAACGCCAGATCGACCAGCAACTCCGTCTCGGGGCGCGGGATCAGGACAGCCGGGTTGACCGCCAGGTCCAGGCCGTAGAACTCCTTGTGACCGACGATATAGGCGATCGGCTCGCCGCGCTTTCTCTTTTGTATGTAATCAAGAAACGTGTTCTCGACGGTGGGAGGCAGGACGCGCTCGGGAAAAGCGATGACGCTCGACTGCGAAAAGCCGGCGGCTTCCGCGAGCAGCAAGCGCGCCTCGCGTGCGTCGAGCCCGCTGCCGCTCAGTGCCTGCTGAACCGTCAAGCGGCTTCTTCAGCGAGCGCCGAGAGCTGCTCCGCCTGATGCTCGCTCTGCAGCGCGGCGATGATCTCGTCGAGCTCGCCGTCCATGATGCGCTCGATCTTGTACAGGGTGAGGCTGATGCGATGATCGGTGACGCGTCCCTGCGGAAAGTTGTAGGTGCGGATGCGCTGCGAGCGGTCGCCCGAGCCGACCAGCGACTTTCGCGTCGAGGCGGTCTTCGCCTGCTGGTCGCTCATCTGCTTGTCGCGGATCCTGGCCGCGAGCACGCCGAGCGCCTTCTCCCGGTTCTTGTGCTGGGAGCGCGAGTCCTGGCACTCGACCACGATCCCCGTGGGCAGATGCGTGACGCGGATCGCGGATTCCGTCTTGTTGACGTGCTGCCCGCCTGCGCCCGAGGCGCGGAAAGTGTCGATCCGCAGCTCGGCGGGATTCAGCACCACCTCGTTGATCGCGTCGGCCTCGGGCAGGACCGCGACGGTGCACGCCGAGGTGTGGATGCGCCCTTGTGCCTCGGTCTCGGGCACGCGCTGTACGCGATGCCCGCCCGCTGCCCGACGATCCGGGCGATGACCTCCTTGTAGCCGCCCAGCTCGGAGGGACTTTCCGAGATGATCTCGACCTGCCAGCCCTGGCGCTCTGCATAGCGTGCGTACATGCGGAAGAGATCACCCGCAAACAGCGCCGACTCGTCGCCCCCGGTGCCGGCGCGTACCTCGAGGAAGGTATTGCGCTCGTCGTTGGGGTCCTTGGGAAGCAGCGCCTTCTGCAGTTCGGCTTCGAGCCGCTCCATCGTGGCACGGGCCTTCTTCAATTCCTCGTCGGCGTAGGACTTCATCGCCGAATCATTGCCCATATCCCGGGCATCGTCGGCGTCACGCTCGGCCTGGCGGTAGCTTTCATACAAGGAAGCAATGCCGGACAGCTCGGAGTGCTCGCGCGAGAGCTTCCTGAACTGATCCATGTCCCTGGCCGCGTTCTCCGCCGCGAGGAGACGGTTCAGCTCTTCCAGGCGCCCGACGTAACTGTCGAGCTTGGCACGCAGAGTGGCCTTCACTTCGAGCGGAACAGGCGCGCGAGCGCGGCGGCAAGGAGCCGGCCCTCTTCGCCCGCGCTCTCGCTGAGCGCCTGGGTCGGGCCGTGCATGAGCTTGTTGGTCAGGCCCTTGGACAGCGCCTCGAGAACGCCTGCCGGATCTTCGCCGCGGGCGAGCAGCTTGAGCGCGTGCTGCACCTCGTCGCGCCGCGCCGCCTCGGCGTTCTCGCGCAGCGCGCGGATGAGCGGCACGTTCTCGCGCACCTGCATCCAGCGCATGAACTGGCTCACCTGCATGTCGATGATCGCTTCGGCCTGCACGACGGCGGAGCGGCGCGAGTCCAGGTTCGCCGACACGATCCCTGCCAGGTCGTCCACTGTGTACAGAAAGACGTCGTCGAGCTCGGCGACTTCCGGCTCGATGTCGCGCGGCACCGCGAGATCGACCATGAATATCGGCCGCCGGCGCCTGGCGCGCAACGCCCGCTCCACCAGGCCCTTGCCCAGAATCGGCAGCGAGGAGGCGGTGCAGGACACGACGATGTCGTGCTCGTGCAGCTGTCCGGCGAGCGCCCTGAGCTCGAGCGCACGGCCGTTGAAGCGGTGGGCGAGGCGGTTGGCGCGCTCGAGCGTGCGGTTGGCCACCGTGATGCGCGCCGGGCCCTGCGCGGCAAAATGCGTGGCGCACAGCTCGATCATCTCGCCTGCACCGATGAGCAGCACGTTCTGCTCGCGCAGGCTCGGGAAGATGCGCGCCGCGAGCTTCACCGCCGCGGCCGCCATCGAGACGCTGGCCGTGCCGACCTGCGTCGTCGAGCGCACTTCCTTGGCCACCGCGAACGAGCGCTGGAAGAGGCGATGCAGCACGGTGCCGAGCGTTCCGGCGGATTCGGCGGCGCGCGCCGCTTCCTTCATCTGGCCCAGGATCTGCGGCTCGCCGAGCACCATCGAGTCCAGCCCTGACGCGACACGGAACGCATGACGCACCGCCCGATCCCCGGGCAACGTATAGAGATACTGCGCCAGCTCGCCCGGCGCGAAGCGGTGATACTGCGCGAGCCACTGCGCGGCGGCGTCGGGCTGCTCGCCTTCGAAATAGAGCTCGGTGCGGTTGCAGGTCGACAGGATCGCCGCCTCGGAAGCGAGGCCGACGTCCCGCATCGCGGACAACGCGCGAGCGAGCGACTGGGTCGCGAATGCGACCCGCTCCCTGACGCCGAGAGGCGCGGTCTGATGATTCAGCCCAAGAGCGTACAGTGACGACATGCGGCGCGATGCAACCGAAGGGTGCGGACACCGCGGATTATATGCGGTCCCTCACACCGGAACGGTCTCCAGCATGGCATCGACGCCCTCGACGGGCACCGGCCGGCTGAACAGAAAGCCCTGTGCCTGGTCGCAGCGCAGCAGGCGCAGCAACTGCGCCTGCTGCTCGGTCTCGACGCCTTCGGCCACGACTTTCAGCCGCAGCGACTGCCCGAGCGAGATGATGGCGGAAATGATGCTCGTGTCGTCGGCCTTCTCGGTCATGCCGTGGATGAAGCTGCGGTCGATCTTGAGGCTGTCGACGGGCAGCTTGCTGAGATAGGCGAGCGAGGAATAGCCGGTGCCGAAATCGTCGAGCGCGATGCGCAAGCCCATGTCGCGCAGCTCGCGCAGCTTGCGGATGCTCTCGTTCACCTCGGTCATGAGCAGGCTCTCGGTGATCTCCACATCGATGCCGCCGCCGTCCGCACCCAGGTCGCCGAGCGCCGCGCGCACATCGGAGGCGAAACTGCGGCGCCTGAGCTGCAGCGCCGAGACGTTGACGGCGATGCGCGGGACGAGGAAGCCGCGCCCCTGCCAGCGGCGGAAGGCCGCGCTCGCGGTGGCGATCGCCTGGCGCCCCGCCTCGAGGATCAGCCCGGTCTGCTCGAGCACGGGAACGAACCGGCTCGGCGAAATCAGCGCGCCGTCGGGTCCGATCCAGCGCATCAGGGCCTCGAGCCCGACGATGCGGCGCGTCACCATTTCGACCTTCGGCTGGTAATGCAGGAACAGCTCGCCGCGTTCCACCGCCTGACGCAGCCGGTGCTCGAGCTCGACCTGCTCGGCGACGCGCGCGTTGATGTGCGGCGCATAGAACAGATAGTGCTCGCCGGTCTCCTTGGCGCGCTTTAGCGAGGCCTCGGCGTTGCGGAACAGGGCGTCGGCATCGGCGCCGTCCTCCGGGAACACGGCGATGCCCGATTTCGCCGCGAGGCGGAGTTCGCGGCCATCGACGTTGAATGGCGTGCCGGAAAAGCGCGCCGCCGCCTGCTCGAGCCGCCGCGCCACGTCTTCCGCGCCGGCGATATCGTGGAACACCAGCGCGAACAGGTTGCCGCCCAGGCGCGCTACGCGGCTGATGTCGCCTTCCACCGCGTCCTTGAGACGTCCCGCCGCAGCCTGCAGCACACGGTCCCCGGTGTGCTGCCCGAGAGTGTCGTTGATCGCCTTGAAGCGCTCGAAGTCGATCAGCGCCAGCGCAAAGGCGGCGCCGCCGCGCCGCGCGGAATCGATCGCCTGCGTGAGCCGCTCGTGAAAAAGCGCGCGGTTCGGCAGACCCGTCAGCGCGTCGTAGAGCGCGAGATAGGCTATGCGGTCCTGCTTCTCGATCAGCTCCAGCGCGAACGAGATGTTCGACACCATCTCGGTCAGCAGGCGCATCTCCTCCTGATCGAAGAAATCCGGCTCGCGCGCCCGCAGCACCACCAGCCCCGCGATGCGGCTTTCGACGATGAGCGGCAGCAGCGCAAGCGCATAGTTTCCCCCGCGGGTCAGGGCGGCCCGATTCTTAACCCTCTCGTCTGCGGCAACGTCGTTGGAAATCATCGCCCGGCCGCCGCGAATCGCATCGGCGAACAGGGAATCCGCGCGCTCGGGAAAGCGATTGTATTCGTCCAGCACTGCCTGAAAGGCTTCGCCGCCCGATTCCGTGGTCGCAGCAATGCGCGCCTTGCCTTCGCCGTCGATCACCACGATGCGCGCGAGCACGAATCCGCCGCGGGAAACCGCGATCCGGCAGAACTCGTCGAACAGCGCTTCGCGCTCCCTCAAGCGCACGAGAGCCGAGTTGATGCTGCTGACGATATCGCGGATCCTCGACAGCCGGTGCACCTCGCGGCGCTCGCGCGACTCGGCGAGCGCGCGCTCCACCGCCGCAGGCAGGCGAACCAGGTTGGTCTTCAGCACGTAGTCCGTGGCGCCGCTCTTCAGCGCGCGGATCGCGTACTCCTCGCCGATCGTCCCGGAAACGAAGACGAACGGCGTGTCCGGGCTGAGCTCGCGCGAGAGTGCGAGCGCCGCCATGCCGTCGAATCCCGGCATGGAGAAGTCCGAGAGAATGACGTCCGGCGCGAACTCGCGCAGTGCACGGACGAACGCCTGCTCGGTGTCGACGATCAGGTGCGTGACCCGCAAGCCGGCGCGTTTCAGCTCGCGCACCTCGAGCTCCGCGTCGGCGGCGACATCCTCGGTGAGCAGGACGCGGATGCTGGGTGCGACCGCCGTGCTCATGTCATGCTCCAGCTCCGGCCCGCCGTGTTCCCCGGCACTTGGGCTCGCCGATCCCTCTCAGACCAAACTATCGGGATTCGCGGCTAGTGTCTGTAGGGAAATCTGGATGCGGCGATGGGCGGTCTTTTGGAGATAGCGAAGGGCGGCTCGGGAATAATTTTCGACAGCTGCCCTGTGGCAAATGTCACACGCTCGTCATGCCATGGCGGATGGCGAATTTCACCAGTCCGGGCAAATCGTCGATTCCCAGCTTCGCCATCAGGCGGCTGCGATAAGTGTCGACGCTCTTCGACGACACACCGAGCAGCGCCGCGACCTCGTTGCTGGTGTTGCCCTCGACGATCAGCTTCATGACCTGGCGCTCCCGCGAACTCAAGCGCTCCAGAGGATGCTCGGGGCCGCGCGCGCGCATGTAATCGTCGAGCGCCCGCGCCGAGATCTTCTCGCTCAGATAGCGCTCGCCGGCGTGCACGGCGCGAACCGCCGCAACGACTTCCTCGCCCGCCGATTCCTTTAGCACGTAGCCGCTCGCGCCGGCGCGCAGCGCCTGGTATACGAACTCCGGGCTGGCATGCATCGAGAGCATCAGAATGTGTGTCTCGGGGCACAGGTCGTGGATGCGTTTCGCCGCCTCGATGCCGTCTATTCCGCCCAGGGCGATGTCGAGGACCGCGACATCGGGCGGCGATTCCGAGGCGAAGCGCACGGCATCGGCGGCGACCCCGAAGCTCCCTGCGACCCTTAGATCGGGCTGCGCCGCGATCAGCGCTTGCAGGCCGTCGCGCACCACCGCGTGATCGTCGAGAAGAAGAACGCTAATCGCCACGCGGAATCTCGACGATCAGCCGGGTGCCACGCCCCGGAAACTCGATCCGCAGGGTGCCGCCGTGCGCCTCGGCGCGCTCGCGCATCGCGGCCAATCCCCAGCCGCCGCGCCGCTCGCTTCGCGCGCCGACCGGGTCGGCAAAGCCGCGCCCGTCGTCCTCGACGCTTAGCTGCATGAGGCCCGCTTCCTCGGCGATGCCGACGTGCACCGAGTTGGCGCCGCTGTGCTTGGCGGCGTTGGTCAGCGCTTCCTGGGCGATACGGAACAATGCGAGCTCCGCATCCCGCGGCAGGCGCCGCTCGCCGCCCGCCACGCTGAGCGATGCCTTCATTCCGGTGCGTTCGCTGAACTCGGCCGCGTACCAGCGCAGCGCGGGCGCAAGGCCGAACTCCTCAAGCGCCGGGGGCCGCAGGTCGGTCATGACGCCGCGGATTGCATCGATGGTTTTCTCCACCAGCGCGCGCATCACATCGATACGCGCGCCCGCGCTCGGATCGACTTCGGAGTGCAAGCGTTGTTTAAGCGTCGTCAGGTCGATACCCAGCGCGGTCAGATTCTGGCCGATAAGATCGTGCAGGTCGTCGGCCAGGCGCCGGCGCTCCGATTCCTGCGCTGCGACCAGGCGGTCCATCAGCCGGCGCACGTCCGCTGCGTAGCCGCGCGCCCGCTCCTCGGCCAGGATGCGCGGCGTGACGTCTATGCCGATGCCGCCGATCCCCGTCCCCCCCGAAGCGTTCGGAAGCGGAAACTTGACCACCAGCCAGTCACCCGGCCGGCCATCGCCGTAAGGGGCCTTCTCCAGCGTCTGGACGGCAGCACCCCCGGCGCTGAGCGCTTCCTCATCGTGATTGCGGAACTGCTGCGCCACCTCGGCCGGCCAGATATCGAAATCGTCGCGCCCCAGCACTTCCGCCGGTGCCCGGCCGTGCAGCCGCTCGTGAGCCCGGTTTATGTAGGTGTAGCGAAATTGGGCGTCCTTGATCCAGGCTATGGCCGGCGCATTGTCCATGAACGATCTGAAACGCAGCTCGCTGTCGCGCAGCGCCTGCTCGGTGCGCTTGCGATCGGAAACATCTCGCGTAATTCCGAGCAGCCGCGTTTCCCCGCTCGCCTCTTCGCGAAACGGCACGGCATGCGTCTCCAGCCAGCGCCGGGTGCCCTTCAGGCCGACGATCTCGAACTCGAGCTGGCCGCGCTCGCCGCGGCATACGCGCTCGGTAAGAGCGCGGAACGCATTGCGATGCTCGGCGGCCACCAGCGCGTACATGCTATGGCCGACCAGGCCCTCGGCGCTCTCGGCCTCGATCATGTGCAGGCCAGCGGCATTCATTTCGAGCAGCCGCCCCTGGTTGTCGAGCAGCTTCACGCATTCCGGCTGATTCTCGATGATCTCGCGAAGCCGGCCCTTGGCCTCGCGCAGCTCGCGCGTGCGTTCCTCCACCATGGTATCCAGGATCTGCGCGCTGCGGATCTGGTGCTCGATGTCGGTGCAGGTGCCGAACCAGCGAACCACGTGGCCCCCGGAATCGCGCATTGGAACTGCAGTACCGTGGTGCCAGCGGTAGACCCCGTCGGCGCGCCTGAGGCGGTATTCGATCTCGTAGCGCTCGCCGCTTTGCAGAACCCGGGTCCAGGTGGCGAGGCAGTGCTCCCAATCCTCCGGGTGGATCACCGCTTTCCAGCTCCAGCCCTCAAGGTGTGCGTAATCGAGGCCCGTGTACTCGTAGCAGCGCTGGTTGAAGAAATCGAGTCCGCCGTCGGCGCGAGCCACCCAGATCATGTGCGGGATCGAGTCGGCAATGAGGCGGTATAGCCGGGCGGTCTCGTCGGAGACGGGCTTGTTCTGCTGATCTGCTGAATGGACGAAGGCCATCGGCGTCCTCACTGCAGACTATAATTCATCCTGCATGGACACGCTCGCCCGCATCAAGGACATGGCTGCCAAGGAGTTCTCGATCGACCCGGGCGGGCTCGACCCCGCTGCCCCGCTCGACAAGCTCGGCGTCGACTCCCTCAGCTTCATCGAATTCATGTTCAAGATCGAAGAGGAGTTCGGTGTCAGCGTCTCGGACGAGGACTTGAGAAGCATCAAGACTCTCGCTGATCTCGAGCGCCACGTCGCGGCCGCCCTGCTCGGCGCGGGCAAGGCCTGAGATAGCCGTCAATGGGCGTTCGCCGGGTCGCGGTCACCGGGGCGGGCGTCGTTTCACCCCTCGGCCAGTCGATGGAGGAGTTTCACCGCTCGCTCTCCGAAGGGCGCTCCGGCATCCGCCGCCTGCCGGACAGCATGGCGCAGGGCTCGGGGGTGCAGGTCGGCGCGCTGGTCGACTGGACTCCGGCCCCGATGTTCACCGAGGCGGAAGCCGTCAACACCGATCGCGTTTCCCAGTTCGCGATCGCCGCGGCTACGCAAGCCCTCTCCGCGAGCGGCCTGGATCTGAAATCGGCCGACCGTAACCGCATCGGCGTGTACTGGGGAACCGGCATGGGCGGCGCGCAGACTCTCGACGCGAGCTTCCACCGCCTCTACGCGAACCGTGACTGGCGCGGCCGTCCGCTCACCGTGGTGATGGCGATGAACAATGCCGCAGCCTCCAACGTCGCCCTGCGCCACGGTTTGCGCGGGCCGTTCGCCAACTACTCTACCGCGTGCTCGTCCTCGGCGATGGCCCTCGGCGAGGCAATGCGCACCATCGCTGCCGGGCGCGCCGATGCTGTAATCGCCGGCGGCTCCGAAGCGCTGCTCACGCCGGGTATTCTCGCCGCCTGGTTTGCCCTGCGCACGCTCGCGCCCGCGGATCCGACCGATCCCGCGGCGAGCTGCAAGCCGTTCGACAAGCGCCGCGCCGGCCTGGTGCTCGGCGAAGGGGCAGCGGCCTTCGTGCTCGAGGACGAATCCCGCGCCCGCGAGCGCGGCGCACGCATCCACGGCTATCTCACCGGATACGGCAACTCGTGCGACGCGGCCCATATGTCGCGTCCCGATCGCGACGGCCAGGTGCGCGCGATGAAGGAGGCGCTCGCCGAATCCGGGCTGGCGCCGGACGCCATCGGCTACATCAACGCGCACGGCACCGCCACGACGATCGGCGACGTCGTCGAGGCCGAAGCCGTGAATGCGGTGTTTGGAGAACCGGGCCGCGACGCCACGGTGCGGGTGAGCTCGACCAAGTCCTTGCACGGTCATCTGCTTGGCGGCGCCGGCGCGCTCGAGTTCGCGGTCGCGCTGCTCGCGCTCGAGCAGGGCATCGTCGCGCCGACCGCCTATCTCGAGCAGCCCGATCCCGCCTGCCGCCTACGCCACGTCGCGATAAAGGCGGAGAAGATCGAGCCGCCACGCGCGGTCATGTCGAATTCGTTCGCTTTCGGCGGCTCGAACGTCGTGCTGGTAGCCGAGCGCGCCTAGAAAAAAGTGAGAGTGGTGGCCAAGGCCGGAATCGAACCAGCGACACACGGATTTTCAGTCCGCTGCTCTACCAACTGAGCTACTTGGCCGTTCGGAAAGCTGCGCGGGAAAGCCGCGGATTATAGCAAGCAGCCTACTGCGCCTGGCGCAGGTCAGCCTTCTCCAGGCTGTAGCCGAGACCGCGAACGGTGACGATGCGCACGCCGCCCGGCTCGAGCTTCTTGCGCAGGCGGTGGACGTACACCTCGATCGCGTTGGGCGAGACTTCCTCGCCCCATTCGCAAAGGTGCGACACCAGCTGGTCTTTGGACACCAGGCGCCCCGCGCGCTGCAGGAAGATCTCCAGCAGGCTCACCTCCCGAGCAGAAAGCTCGAGCGGCGTGCCGTTAAGCTGCGCCATGCGGCCCACCTGATCGTAAGTCAGGGAGCCATGCCGCAGCAGCGTCGGCCCGCCGGCCATGCCGCGGCGCGTGAGCGCGCGCACGCGCGCTTCCAGCTCCGCCAGATCGAACGGCTTCGCCAGGTAATCGTCGGCCCCGGCGTCGAGCCCGCGGACGCGGTCCTCGACCGCGTCGCGCGCCGTCAGGATCAGCACCGGAACTTTCGAATCTCGCGAGCGAAGGCGCTTGAGCACGTCGAGGCCGGACTTCCTGGGCAGGCCAAGATCGAGGATCAGCAGATCGAAATGCTCGGCCTCGAGCGCGCTGTCGGCTTCGACGCCGTTCTTGACCCAATCCGCGGCGAACCCCGACTGGCGCAACGACGTCACCACGCCGTCGGCTAGGATCGCGTCGTCTTCAGCGACGAGTATCCGCAATGGGCTGGCCTCCTCTCTCCAAGGCCAGTGTAATACAAAAAGAAAAGGGCCCCTTTCGGAGCCCCTTTCCAGCAATTGCTTTTCTGAAAAAGCTACAACTACATATCCATTCCGCCCATGCCGCCCATGTCGGGCATGCCATGGCCGTGGCCGCCGCCCTTTTTCTCCTCGACCAGCTCCGCAACCATCGCGTCGGTGGTGAGCATCAGGCCGGCGACCGACGCGGCGTTCTGCAGCGCCGTGCGCGCAACCTTGGTCGGGTCGATCACGCCCTGCTGCACGAGATCGCCGTATTCCTCGGTCTGCGCGTTGAAGCCGAAGTTGCCCTTGTTCTCGAGCACCTTGTTGAGGACCACCGAAGGCTCGGCGCCTGCATTGTCGACGATGATGCGCAGCGGCTCTTCAAGGGCACGCAGCACGATCTTGATGCCAGCTTCCTGGTCGTGGTTGTCGCCCTTCAGCTTGCCTTCAAGCGCCTGCTTGGCGCGGATAAACGCCACGCCGCCGCCCGGGACGACACCTTCTTCTACCGCCGCGCGGGTCGCATGCAGCGCGTCCTCGACACGGGCCTTCTTCTCCTTCATCTCGACTTCGGTTGCGGCACCGACCTTGATCACCGCAACGCCGCCGGCAAGCTTCGCCACGCGTTCCTGCAGCTTTTCCTTGTCGTAGTCGCTCGTGGCCTCGTCGATCTGCACGCGGATCTGCTTCACGCGCGCCTCGATCTGCTTCTTGTCACCCGCGCCGTCGATGATGGTGGTGTTTTCCTTGCCGGATTCAACCTTCTTCGCGCGGCCGAGGTCCTTGAGCGTCGCGTTCTCGAGCTTCAGGCCCAGCTCTTCGCTGATCACCGTGCCGCCGGCGAGAACGGCCATGTCTTCCAGCATCGCCTTGCGGCGGTCGCCGAAGCCCGGTGCCTTGACCGCGACGGTCTTCAGGATGCCGCGGATGTTGTTCACCACCAGGGTGGCGAGCGCCTCGCCTTCGACTTCCTCGGCGATGATGAGCAGCGGCTTGCCGGCCTTGGCAACCTGCTCCAGGATCGGCAGCAGCTCGCGGATCGAGGAGATCTTCTTGTCGTGCAGCAGGATGTACGGGTCCTCGAGCACCGAGATCTGCTTCTCGGGGTTGTTGATGAAGTACGGCGACAGGTAGCCGCGGTCGAACTGCATGCCCTCGACCAGATCGAGCTCGTTCTGCAGCGACTTGCCGTCCTCTACGGTGATCACGCCTTCCTTGCCGACCTTGTCCATCGCGTCGGAGATGATCTTGCCGATGTCGAAATCGGCGTTCGCCGAGATCGAGCCGACCTGCGCGATTTCCTTGGAGCTCGAGCAGGGCTTGGAGATCTTCTTCAGCTCTTCGACCACCGCGACGACTGCCTTGTCGATGCCGCGCTTCAGGTCCATCGGGTTCATGCCGGAGGCGACGAACTTCATGCCTTCGCGTACGATCGCCTGCGCGAGCACCGTGGCAGTGGTGGTGCCGTCGCCGGCGACGTCGGAGGTCTTGGACGCGACCTCCTTCACCATCTGCGCTCCCATATTCTCGAACTTGTCCTTCAGCTCGATCTCCTTCGCGACCGACACGCCGTCCTTGGTGTCGGTGGGGGCGCCGAACGAGCGCTCGAGCACGACGTTGCGGCCCTTGGGCCCCAGCGTCACTTTCACGGCGTCGGCCAGGATGTTCAGTCCGTGGACCATCTTGACGCGCGCGGGCGTGCTTCAGTTGCCTTCGATGACGCCCATGAGATCTTCCTCGCGCATCACGAGGAGCTCGTCGCCTTTCACTCTCACGGTCTGTCCGGAATATTTGCCGAACAACACACGGTCTCCGATCTTGACGTCGATCGGGATCAACTTGCCGTTGTCGTCCTTCTTGCCCTTGCCGACCGCCACGATCTCGCCCTGATCGGGCTTCTCGGCGGCCGTGTCAGGAATCACGATGCCTCCGGCAGACTTCTTCTCCTCTTCAATACGCTTGACGATTACGCGATCATGCAGCGGACGGATCTTCATTTTAAGGCTCCCGTTCAAAAACGTTATGTATTACAATGGGTTGTGATGCATACAAGCAGAATTCTGGGAACTGCTCTGGATTCTGTTAGCACTCGGTCCAGACGAGTGCTAATGATAGTGCCTGCGCTCCGGCTTTTCAAGGGTTTGTTGTTGGGATGCGGGGTGTTAGCCCTCACTCCGAGCCTGGGGACCGCAACGGATCTTCCTGCCTCGGTCTCGAAAGAACTGCGGGCGGCGGGGATCCCGCTTTCGAGCGCCGCCGCGGTGGTTCAGGAGGTGGGCAGGAGATCACCTTCCCTCGCGTTTCGCGCCGACGCCATCATGAATCCCGCCTCGGTGATGAAACTCGTCACCACGTATGCCGCGCTCGAGCTCCTGGGTACCGCCTACCGCTGGAAAACCGAGGCTTACCTCGATGGCGACGACCTCATCCTGCGCGGCTACGGCGATCCGAAGCTCACGTATGAGAGCTTCTGGCTGCTCCTGCGAAGCCTGCGCAGCCGCGGGCTGCAAGAGATCCGCGGCGATGTCGTGCTCGACCGCAGCTACTTTGGCCCGGTGGGCGACTCATACATCGACGACGAGACGTTCCGCCCGTACAACGTCGCGCCCGACGCGCTGCTGGTGAATTTCAAGTCCCTGAGATTCAACTTCCTGCCCGAGCCCGAGCGCGGCACGGTGCGGGTGTTCGCCGAGCCCGCTCTGCCGGGCCTCGAAATCATCAATACCCTGAAGACCGTGGACGGCGGCTGCCCGGAAGGCCGCGCCTTCCGCGATCTCATCCAGGCCGCGTTCGAGTCGAGGCCGCCGCGCGCGTCGTTCACCGGCTCCTACCCGGCGGCCTGCGGCGAGAAGGACCTCAATGTGGCGCTGTACGCCCCCGAGGACTACGTTGCCGAAATGATCCGCCAGCTCTGGTCGGAAATGGGCGGGGTCTGGAAAGGCAAGGTGCGCGAAGGGCAGGTGCCTCCGACCGCGCCCCTTATATACGTGCACGAGTCCGATCCGCTCGCGGAGATCGTGCGCGACATCAACAAATTTTCCAACAATGTCATGGCGCGCCAGCTCTACCTGACGCTCGCCGCCGAGCTCGGCGGCGTCCCGGCGCGCGGCGAATATGCTTCCCAGGCGATCCGCAGATGGCTCACCGGCAAGAAAATCGCCGCGCCCGAGCTGCTCATCGAGAACGGCTCCGGGCTTTCGCGCAACGAGCGCATGAGCGCGGCGAGCCTCGCCGCGCTGCTGCACGCGGCCTGGGCCAGCCCGGTCATGCCGGAGTTCGTCGCCTCGCTGCCGGTGGTGGCGGCCGACGGCACCATGAAAAAACGCCTGCGCGGCGAGCGCGTGGCAGGCAACGCGCACATCAAGACCGGGCTGCTCAGCGATGCGCGCTCGATCGCCGGCTATGTGCTCGATCGCCACGGGCGCCGGCACGCGGTAGTGATGATCGTGAATCATCCGCGAGCGCCCGAGTCGCAAGCGGCCCTCGACGCGCTGCTCGCCTGGGTTTACGACGGCCCGCCGGTCCGCAGGGCGCAGAGCGGCGCGCAGCAAGGGGAACCCTCCCCACAGCGGCCCTGAGCCCAAAAGCAGGACAATTGAAGAAACGCTAAGATGGGCGGCGCGTGGCAACTGACAGCATCGTTCAACAACAAAGGGGATCACTATGCGATTGAGAATCCTGGCCCTGACCTGCACCGCGTCGTTGCTCGGGATTTCTGCCACCGCGTACGCACAGGAGGAGCGGCAGACCGGCGTCTACGCCGGCGCTTCCTTCGGCCAAGCTACGATGGATTTCGGCGAGGATGCGCTTCCGATCAACCAGCCGACGGCCTCCAAGACCGTAGATGCGAAGGGCAATGCCGGGAAACTGTTCGCCGGCTATCGGTTCGATCCGAACTTCGCGCTGGAGGCCGGCTACACCCGGTTCGGCCAGTTTTCCCACGCGCGGACGACAGCCGCCGGAGACACGGTCTCGGCCAGTATCCGCGCAAGCGGGATCTTTCTGGACATGCTGGGCATCATCCCGCTCGGGGACGCTTCCCTGTTTGGCCGGCTAGGGACCATGTATTCGAGCACCAAGACTACGCTCTCCACGTCCGGGGCCATAGTCTTCCCGGCGGGCACCAATACCAATCCAACTCGCCGCGAAACGAATCTGCACTATGGCGTCGGGGTCGACTACAGCATCGCCAGGCACATCGGCGCGCGGTTCGAGTACGACAGAACGCGCAAGGTCGGCGACGCCAACACCGGGGAAGCCGACATCTCCATCTGGGCGGTGGGCCTGATGCTTAAGTTCTAAGGGGTCCTTCAAAGGCCGAGCCCGCCCCACAGGGCGTCGATCCGCCGCTTCACCTCGGCATCCATCGCGATCGGCCGGCCCCAGTTCCGCGCAGTCTCGCCGGGCCATTTGCTGGTCGCGTCGATGCCCATCTTCGAGCCGAGACCGGCGACCGGGCTCGCGAAATCCAGGTAGTCGATCGGCGTGTTCTCGGCGATGAGCGTGTCGCGCGCCGGATCGACGCGCGTCGCGATTGCCCAGACCACCTCCTTCCAGTCTCGGACGTCGACGTCCTGGTCGCACACGACGATGAACTTGGTGTACATGAACTGGCGCAGGAAGCTCCAGATGCCGAACATCACGCGCTTGGCGTGGCCGGGATACTGCTTGGCAATGCTGACCACCGCCAGCCGGTACGAGCACCCCTCAGGCGGCAGGTAGAAATCGACGATCTCGGGAAATTGCTTCGTGAGTAAGGGAACGAACACCTCGTTGAGCGCGACACCCAGGATCGCCGGCTCGTCCGGCGGCTTGCCGGTGTAGGTGGAGTGGTAGATGGGCGAGCGCCGCATCGTTATGCGCTCGATCGTCAGGACCGGAAAGCGCTCCGCCTCGTTGTAGTAGCCGGTGTGGTCACCGTGCGGACCTTCGACGGCCGTATCGCCGGGATTGATTATTCCTTCCAGAACCATTTCGGCAGTCGCGGGAACTTGCAGGTCGCTTGCCAGGCATTTCACTACCTCGGTACGGGCGCCACGCAGCAGCCCGGCGAACTGGTACTCGCCCAGCGAGTCCGGCACCGGCGTGACCGCCGCGAGAATTGTCGCCGGGTCGGCCCCGAGGGCCACTGCGACAGGAAAGGGTTTGCCGGGATTCGTCAGCTGGTGATCGCGGAAATCGAGCGCACCGCCACGGTGGGCGAGCCAGCGCATGATGACGCGGTTCGGCGCGATGACCTGCTGGCGGTAGATGCCGAGATTCTCGCGAGTCTTCGCCGGCCCGCGCGTCACTGTGAGACCCCAGGTGATGAGCGGGCCGGCATCCTGCGGCCAGCAGGTTTGCACCGGCAGGCGCGCGAGATCCACGTCGTTGCCTTCCCAGACGATTTCCTGGCACGGACCGGAAGAACGCTCCTTCGGTGCCATGTTGAGCACCTGTTTCAAGACGGGAAACTTCTCCCAGAGATCAGCGAGGCCCTTCGGCGGCTCGGGCTCCCTTAGATACGCCAGCAGCTTGCCGACCTCCCTCAGGGCCGAGGGATTCTCGACGCCCATCGCGGCGGCGACGCGCTGCACCGTGCCGAAAAGGTTTCCGAGAACCGGAATGCCGTACCCCTTGGGGCGCTCGAACAGCAGCGCCGGACCGCCGGCGCGCAGCACGCGGTCGCAGATCTCGGTCATCTCGAGCCGCGGCGAGACCTCGGCGGCGACGCGCTTGAGCTCGCCCCTCGATTCGAGCTGCGAAAGAAACTCGCGCAGGTCGGCGTATTTCATAGCGGCGGCCGCGGTTCGCCGCTCATCGCTTGAGCAGCACCAGCCGCTCGACGACGGTTTCGGTGAAATCGAGCAATCGGGTATTGCGGCCGCGCACGGGGTAGACGCGCTCGCCGCCCGCGAACGTGAGCGTAAGCGAGGTGCTGCCCAGCCAGCCGAGCGTGGCAAGCGCCGCGCCGCCGAGGCCCGCCGCGGCGGCGAGCAGCGGCAAAGCCCGCGCCACGCTCTCGAGAAAACGAAAGAACCCGTACAGCGCGGCCGCGACCCCGGTGGCTCCAGCGGTGACCTCCCCGGCCGCGCTGCCGGAAATCGCCGCGAGCGGTCCCGAAACCACCAACATCAGCAGCGCGACGACCACCAGGGCGGCGCCCCAGCCGATCCTTCGCAGGTCGCGCTCGAACGCGACGCGCACCGAGGCAAGCGCGGAGAGCGGCAGGGTTTCGAGCCCAAAGTCGCTACGGTGGACGACGCAGTTCGCGTAAAGAGTAATGCTCGTGCCGCGCACCGGCCCGCTGTCGAAATCGAAGCGCGTGATCGCGGCGCCGGGGTCGCTCATCGCCAGGGCATGTTGAAGGGGTAGCTCAGGAGGATGCCGGCGAAGATCGCGGCGCCCACCCAGTTGTTGTGCATGAAGGCCTTGAAGCAGCCCGCGCGGCTGCGGCCGCGGATCAGGAACCAATGATAGACCATCATCGCGCCGGCGATCCCGAGCCCGGCGTAGTACGGCCAACCGCGGCTCGAGAGGGCGCCCACCGCGGCGAGAATCACAAGCATCGCGGCATAGCTTGCCATGACCGCGGCGACGTCCCAGCGGCCGAGCGTGAGCGCCGAGGTGCGGATACCGAGCGTCGCATCGTCCTCGCGATCGACCATGGCGTACTCGGTATCGTAGGCAAACGAGTAAAACACGTTCGCCGCGAGCAGCAGCCAGCACTCCGCGGGCAGCCTCTCCTGAACCGCGGCGTAGGCCATCGGAATTCCGAAGCCGAACGCGATTCCGAGATACGCCTGGGGCAGCGCGACGAAACGCTTGGCGAAGGGATAGCTCGCCGCGATCGCGAGGCCGGCGAATGACAGCAATACCGCCCAGCGGTTGAGGAACAGCACGAAGCCGAATGCAGCGAGCGCCAACGCGCCGGCGACCGCCAGCGCTTCCTTCGGCTCGATTTCCCGTGCCGCGAGCGGCCGCTGCCGCGTGCGCTCGACGTACGCGTCGAAATCGCGGTCGGCGAAATCGTTGAAGGCGCAGCCCGCGGAGCGCATGAGAAACGTGCCCATCACGAACACGATGAGGATATGGGGCGTGGGCTCGCCGCGCGAGGCGAGCCACACTGCCCACAGCGTGGGCCACAGCAGGAGGAGCGCTCCGATCGGCTTGTCGAGCCGGATCAGCCGCTCGTAAGCATCAAGGCGCTTGACGATGAACGCCAGGTCCATGCCGTTAGGATAACCGCCTCGGACAACTCATGCGTGGGTGAGGTCTTGCCTCGAGCCCAGCCAGCGCTGGACATGCGAACGGGCCACGTCAGGCTCCTTTTCAATCAGTTCTTCTGCCGCTTCGCGAGCTGCGAGCAGCAGATCCTGGTCGAGTCGCAGGTCGGCGAAGCGCAGAAGCGGATCGCCGCTCTGTCTTTCGCCCAGGAACTCCCCGGGGCCGCGCATCTCGAGGTCGCGCTCGGCGATCATGAATCCGTTCGCGTTCTCGTAAATCACCTTCAGGCGTTCGCGCGCCATGGGAGAGATTCCCTTTTCAAAAATCAAGATGCATACGCTGTCGCGGGAACCGCGGCCGACGCGTCCCCTGAGCTGATGAAGCTGGGCAAGCCCGAACCGCTCGGCGCTTTCGATCACCATCAGGGAGGCGTTGGCCACGTCCACGCCGACCTCGATCACAGTCGTGCACACCAGCAACTGGATCTCGCCGCGCACGAATGCCTGCATGACGGCCGCCTTCTCGGCGCTCGGGAGACGGCCGTGAAGCAGGCCGACGCGCAAGGTCATTAGCTCGCGCTTGAGGGTTTCATAGGTGTCGAGCGCGGTCTGCAGGTCTCCGTCTTTCGACTCCTCAATGACCGGGCAGACCCAGTAGGCCTGCTGACCCTCCGCGCAGGCTTCCCGGATCCGGCCGAGCACCTCGCCGCGCCGCGCCGCGGTCACGAGGCGCGTGCCGACGGGACGGCGCCCGGGCGGCAGCTCATCGATCACGGAGACATCCAGATCGGCGTAGTACGTCATGGAAAGCGTGCGGGGGATCGGTGTTGCGCTCATCATCAGCTGGTGCGGAAAATTCTCGTCGGCCTTGCGGCGCAGCGTAAGGCGCTGCTGGACGCCGAAGCGGTGCTGCTCGTCGACGACCGCGAGGCCGAGGCGGTCGAACTCGACGCCCTCCTGAACCAGGGCATGGGTGCCGATCACAATAAGCGAATCTTTGTTTCTGATTCCATCGAGTGTTTTTTTCTTCTCCGATTTCGACAACCCGCCATGCAACCACGCTACCCGCAAGCCGAGCGGGCCGAACCAGTCGCCGAATTTGCGGTAATGCTGCTCCGAAAGGATCTCGGTGGGCGCCATGACGGCGGCCTGCCAGCCGGCGTCGGCCGCGGCGAGGCAGGCTGTGGCCGCGACGATCGTCTTGCCGCTGCCGACGTCGCCCTGCAGCAAGCGCTGCATCGGATGCGGCTCGCGCAGGTCATGCAGAACTTCGTTGAGGGCACGGGTCTGCGCACGCGTCAGCCTGAACGGCAACCTCCTCATGAAAGACTGGAGAAGCGGGCCGTTCGCGGGCAGCTGCGGTGCGGTCCTCGCGCGCCGCCTGCGGTAGGCGAAGCGCATCGACAGCTGCTGCGCCAGCAGCTCGTCGAACTTCATCCGCCGCCAGGCGGGACGCGAGCGGCCGGCAAGCGAGGCGATGTCCATTCCGGGCGGTGGCCGGTGCAGCAGGCGCACGCTGCCTGCGAAGGGCGCAAGCGAATAGCGGCGTAGCAGCGTGTCGGGCAAACTATCCTCGAGCTCGCCCGAATCGAGCGCCTCGAGCACGCGCGAGCGCAGCTTGTCCTGCGATAGTCCGGCGGTCGTCGGATAGACCGGGGTCAGCGCTTCGGGGAGCGGCTCGTCGCTGCGCACGATCCTGTAGCGGGGATGCGCCATCTCGGCGCCGAACCAGCCGCCGCGCACTTCGCCGAAAGCGCGCACCTTCAGACCCTCGTCCGCCGCGCGCTGGAACTGCTTCAGCTGGCTCGGATAGAAATTGAAGAACCGCAGAACCAGGCCCTGTGCGCGCACGATCAGCTGGCGGCGCGGGCGATATTCGATCTTGACGCTTTCGACCCCCGCCTCGACGGCGACCGGCCGGCCCGCGGGCGCGTCGCCCGGAGCGAAGACAGCCGTCTCGTCCTCGTAGCGCAGCGGAAGGTGCAGGACGAAATCGAAGCGCGACCGCAGGCCGAGCTTCTCGAGCTTAAGCGCCAGCCCCTTTGGGGGCGCCACGCCTGCCTCCGGTTTCACCCGGCGTGCAGGATCGCGTCGATCTCGACCAGCGCACCGCGCGGCAGTCCCGCCACGCCGACCGCGACGCGCGCCGGATAAGGCTCGCGCACATATTGGGCCATGATCTCGTTGACCCGGGCAAAGTGCGCGAGATCGGTGAGGTAGACGGTCATGCGCACGGCGTCGTCGAGGCCGAGTCCGGCGGCGCCGGCCACTGCCGCGAGATTGCGGAACACCCTGTGCGTCTGCGCCTCGATGCCTTCGGCGAGCTGCATGCTCGCCGGATCGAGGCCGATCTGCCCCGCAAGGTATACAGTGTCGCCAGCTCGGACCGCCTGTGAATAAGTGCCGATCGCGGCGGGCGCATCCTTGCTCTGGATTGCCGTCTTCATGCGGGGTATCTTAGCTCAACGACCTATTTGCAATGAGCTCGGCGCTCGAAAACCTTGAAAAGCTCGTCGGCACGCCGCGCGACGGCGCGCTGCTGCGCTATTCGCTCGGACTGGAAAACCTCAAGAGCGGCGAGCCCGAGCGCGCGATCGCACACTTGCGCGAAGCGGTGGCGCGCGATCCGCTCTACTCCGCGGCCTGGAAGGCGCTCGGCAAGACTCTCGAGCAGATGAATCGTCGCCCTGACGCCTTGGCGGCCTACCGCCAGGGCATCGAGGCGGCAAGAAGGAAAGGCGACCGGCAGGCCGAAAAAGAAATGACCGTGTTCGTCCGCCGGCTGGAGAAGCAGAAGAGCTAGGCGGCGCGTGCGGGCAGGAGGCGCAGCAGGATCTCGCCGAGCCCGGTGACGAAGGTTTCCTTGCCGATCAACGCATCGGCCCCGGCGGATTGCGCCTGGAGCGCGGTTTCCTCGGTGTAAAACAATGCCAGGGCGACGACGGCCGGTGCGCCGGGCGAGGCCTTCACGCGGCGCACCATCTCAAGGCCGCGGATCGGCGCGAGACCCAGATCGAGAAGCAGCAGGTCGGGCGCCACCGATTCGACGAGGGTCAATGCGTCGAGCGCGCTGCTCGCGGTCCCGGCGAGGGTGCAGCCCGGCAGACTTGCAATATATCCCGCCGCGGCCGCCAGAAACGCGGGGCTGTCGTCCGCGATCGCGATCCTCCGCAGAGCTTGGGTTTTTGGCATGCGATAAGGCTACGGACACCCCCCCTCCGAGGGAATCAGGGACTCCCCTAAGGGGATACAGGGAAATACCTGAGCCCGACCAAACCGCAGCGCCTCAGGGAACTAGTTGTCGGAGACGAGCCCGGTCTTCAGGGCGTAGCGCACCAGCCCGGCCACGTCTCGGATTCCCAGCCGCTCCATGATCTGCGCGCGATGGGTTTCCACCGTCTTCACCGACAGATTGAGATCGAAGGCGATCTCCTTGGTGCTCTTGCCGCCCGCGACCAGCTTCAAGACCTCGCGCTGGCGCGGGGTCAGGACGTCGACCGCGGCCTCGCCGCCGACGCGCTGCACGTAGCCTTCGACGACTTGCCGCGAAACCGCGGGGCTGAACCAGCTCTCGCCACGCATCACGCTGCGCAGCGCGAGCTCGAGCTCGCCGGTCGCGGCGTCTTTCAGCAGATAGCCCACCGCGCCCGCGCGCAGTGCCTGCAGCACATACTCCTCGCCCGCGTGCATCGACAGGATCACCACCCGCACGCCTGGGTGCTGCTCGCGCATACGCGAAGCCGCCTCCAGGCCGGTCATTCCTTTCATTGCGATATCCATCAGCACCACGTCGGGCCGCTCGCGTTCGGCGAGTGCCAGCGCCTCCTCGCCGCTCGCCGCTTCGCCCACCACCTGCACCTGTGCCATTGCGCCGAGCAGCGAGCGCATGCCCGCGCGCACCAGCGCATGATCGTCGGCCAGCACGACACGGATCGGCGCGGCAGGCGGCGGGGCGGGGGACTGCGGCATCAGGCAGGCTCGGCGCTTTCGCTCGGCGAAAGCGGGAATGTTGCCAGCAATACGGTGCCCTGTCCCGGAGCTGTGCGCAGGTCGAACGAGCCGCCGGCGAGCGCGACGCGCTCCTCCATGCCAACCACACCGAGATTGTCGCCGACCGAGGCGCGGCGCCGCGCCGCATCGAGATCGAAGCCCGCGCCGTCGTCGCGGACCGAGAGCGCGAGGCGCCCGTCGGCGGTAAACAACCGTACCCAGAGATGCGCCGCGCGCGCGTGACGCAGAACGTTGTTGATGGCTTCCTGCGCGACGCGGAAGCAGGCGGTCTCGATGTCTGGCGCGATCGGGTGCGGCGCCTCGTTGGCGTCGAAGTGCGGCGTGAGGCCGCCGACTCTTGCTTGCCGGTCGAGATGTGAGCGCAGCGCAGCCACCAGGCCGAGGTCGTCGAGCTGCAGCGGCCGCAGGCTCAAGGAAAGCTGCCTGACGCGCTCTAGCGCATGCGTCGTGGTGCCGACACACTCGTCCAGCTGCGGCTGCAGCGTGCCGCGCCCGGCGCGAGCCATCGACTCGAGCTGGATCTTGAGCGCCGTCAGCGCTTGGCCGATGTCGTCGTGCAGGTCGCGCGCGAGCCGCCGGCGTTCTTCTTCCTGCACTTCGAGCAGGCGGCGCGACAGCGCGCGCAGCCTTTCCTGCGACAGCTCGAGAGCGCGGCTGGTGGTGAGATGCCGCTCGCGCTCGCGCCGCTCGGTCAGCGCGCGCCGCACGGCCGGTGCAAGCCGCCCCAGGCCGTGCTTCAGGATGTAATCGGTCGCGCCGGCGCGCAGCGCTTCGACCGCGCGCTCTTCGCCCAAGGCGCCGGAAACGAGCATGAACGGCACCAGCGTGTCTGTGCGCCGCACGAAGGCAAGCGCTTCGAGCCCAGTGTAATCGGGCAGCGAATAGTCGGCGAGCACCAGGTCGAAGCGTCCCGGCGCGAACGCCGCTTCGAACGCGGCGCGCCCGGAAGCCAGCGTCGGCAGGCAGCGAAATCCGCCCTCGGCGAGCGCCATCAGCGCGAGCTCGGCGTCGGTGGGCTCGTCCTCCAGAACCAGCGTGCGCAAACCGTCAGCGCTCATGGAATCGCGACCGTTTCGTTCGCCGCGGGCCCCGGCTCAAGCGGCCTCGTTTTTCAATCAGGCAGGCATGTTGGTGGAGTGGAGGAGGATCGAACTCCCGACCTTCGCATTGCGAACGCGACGCTCTCCCAGCTGAGCTACCACCCCGACGAAGGCCGCTGATTTTACAGCAGAAGCCGGCGCGCCGACAACGATGCGGCGAGCGGTTATGATGGGTGATGCAGATCGCGCCGCCATTCGGGTACAAGGAAATCGTTCCGTTTCTCAAGACCCAGAAAGTGCGCCTTCCCCGCGCTGGCGAAGTTCCCGGCTTCGCCCAGCGCAGCAACGCGCTTCCGATCAGCTATACCGAGTTCCAGCTCATCGCGCGCGAGTATCCGATCGTGTTCACCAGCGGCGACGGAGGCAAGACTTTCGCCGCCGTGGCGGTTGTCGGCATGACGGACGGCGAGAATCTCTTTTTTGCCGGCGGCACCTGGGCCGGCGGCGCCTATGTGCCGGCCTACGCGCGCCGTTATCCGTTTTGCATGGCGAAGGTGACGCTGGAAAAGGTGCAGCAGAAAGACCGGCTGATCTGCATCGAAAAGGACTTCATCGACGACGCGCGCGGCGAAGCGATGTTCGACGCCAAGGGCCAGCCCAGCGCCAAGTGGGCCGACCTCGAGCGCCTGCTCTCGGAATATGAAGCCGACCTCGAGCGCGGCCGCGAGATGTGCGCAATCCTCTCTGACTACGGCCTGCTCGAGCCCTTCACGATGCAAGCGACGCTCGCCAAGGAAAAGGGCGGCGGCGCGATGCAGATTACCGGCATGCATCGCGTGAGCGAGAAAAACCTCGAGAACCTCAATGCGGCGCAGCTCAAGAACCTGGTGCGCAAGGGATTGATGGCGCGCGTCTACCTGCACCTTCTGTCGCTGGAGAATTTTGCGCGCTTGCTCGAGCGCAAGGCCACACGCACCGCCACACCCAAGGTCTAGAAAACCCCGGCCTTTTTTTTCTGCTTCCGGTCGGCCATGATTTTCTCGTAGCACTCGGCGCACACCGCGCGCTTGTTGCGCACGCCGGGCAGCGTCCTGAACGTCGCCCGCGGCCGCGAATGCTGGCCGTGGAAGCAGTACTTCAGCGGATTGAGGTTCCCCATCGAGCTTCAGCATCCTATCACTATGGTGGGGCTACCGCCTCAGGGCACCTTGGCTTCGATGATCCGCTGCCAGTTGAGCAGGCGTCCATCCGGCTTGCCGTCGCTGCCCAGCAGGTGCCGCTTGATGAGTTCCTTGTCGCCGACGTCCTCGACGACGACCAGCCCGTGCCGCCGCGCGAAGGCCGCAGCCTCGGGCGGCGTCCAGCCAGTGATGTAGGGCTCGCCGCGCCGCGCCACGGCGAAAGCGATGTAATCGGCCGCGTAGAAGCCATCGTACTTGCCCTCGACCACCGGGCGCAGGAGGTAGTCGTAGACCACGCTGCTGCCGGGGGCGGAATTCTTGCGGATGAAGTCCAGCGTCGCGCCGTTGCCCGCCTCGGCGACGTACATCGTCACGCCCTCCAGGATGAACAGCGTGCGCTGCTTCGCGTCGTAGCCCAGCGACGGCAGCACGTCTTGCAGGTGCTGCTTGTCGAAGTCGATCGGCGCGTAGCGCACGTAGTCCGGCACGGCGCCGAAGATCTCGGCCAGGCGCTGGCGCTTCCGCTCGCTCGTCGCCGGCAGGTCCACCTCGAAAAAGCGCAACTGCGGGTACGCCTGGCGGAAGCGGTAGGCGCGGCTGTCGTAGCCCGCGCCCAAGATCACCACCTGCGTCGCCCCGTCCGCGACGGCGCGCCGCAGGGCCGCATCGATGTAGTGCGTGCGCACGTTGATCATGAAGTAGGCGGCGAACGTGACCCCGCCCGTATCGATGACCTGGCGCGCGCCAGCGTAGTCGTGCGGGAACACGCCCGGCCTGCTGCACAGCTTTTCCGCGAAATCGTCGGGATTGCGCAGCTTCGGGTCCGGGTGCTGTGCAGCGATGCCGCGGTACGCGCAGACCACCTCGGCGGTGGACGAGGGTTGCCCGGGGCGAACCGCCAGCGCCGCCGGCGCGGCGCAAATCGACGCCGCGACCAGCAACGAGCCCAAAGCAGTCTTCATGCGCCCCCTCCCCAAGTGGTGGGCCGGGTTGGATTTGAACCAACGACCAAGGGATTATGAGTCCCCTGCTCTGACCAACTGAGCTACCGGCCCCGTTCAAGCTTAATACAAACAAAAAAGGCCGCTTTCGCGGCCCTTTTCGTGCTTCGTACTCTTTATCCCTCTTGATCGAGGAAGCTCTTGAGGCGCTCGGAACGCGACGGGTGGCGCAGCTTGCGCAGGGCCTTCGCCTCGATCTGGCGTATGCGCTCGCGCGTGACATCGAACTGCTTGCCGACCTCCTCCAGCGTGTGGTCGGTCGACATCTCGATGCCGAAGCGCATGCGCAGCACTTTCGCTTCGCGCGGCGTGAGCGTGTCCAGAACCTCCTTCGTCACGTCGCGCAGGCTGGCGTAGGTCGCCGCGTCCGCGGGCGCGAGGGTGGACTGATCCTCGATGAAGTCGCCCAGATGCGAATCGTCGTCGTCGCCGATCGGCGTCTCCATCGAGATCGGCTCCTTGGAGATCTTGAGGATCTTGCGGATCTTCTCCTCGGGCATCTCCATGCGCTGCGCGAGCGTCGCCGGATCGGGCTCCTGGCCGGTCTCCTGCAGGATCTGGCGGCTGATGCGGTTCATCTTGTTGATGGTCTCGATCATGTGCACCGGGATGCGGATGGTGCGCGCCTGGTCGGCGATCGAGCGCGTGATCGCCTGCCTGATCCACCACGTGGCGTAGGTCGAGAACTTGTAGCCGCGCCGGTATTCGAACTTGTCCACCGCCTTCATCAGGCCGATGTTGCCTTCCTGGATGAGATCGAGGAACTGCAGGCCGCGATTGGTGTACTTCTTCGCGATCGAGATCACCAGGCGCAGGTTGGCCTCGGTCATCTCGCGCTTCGCGCGGCGCGCCTTCGCCTCGCCGGTCGACATCTGCTTGTTGATGTCCTTCAGGTCCTTGATGGAGATGCCGATCTTCTGCTGTACGGCCTGCACCTTGCCCAGCAGCTCGAGGACCGACGGCTCGAGACGGCGCATGGACTCGGTCCAGGGCTGCTCGGCGTTGATGTCGGTCGTCAGCCAGCGCTTCGAGCCCTCGGTGCCGGCGAAGATCTTGATGAAATGCTGGCGCGGCATCTGCGCCTTCTCGACGCAGATGTCGTGGATCGCGCGCTCGTAGCGGCGGATCTCGTCCACCAGGCTGCGCACGCTGTCGGAAAGCCGCTCGACCGTGCGCGCGGTGAAGCGGATCGCCATCAGCTCGGTCGAGATCTGGTCGCGGGCGCGCAGGTAGTCCTTGTCCTTGGAGCCCTTGTTCTCGAGCGCCTTCGCCATCTTGTCGTAGAGGCGGCGGATGCGCGCGAATTTCTCCTGCGCCTCGTTCTTGAGCTTGAGGAGGCTCGCGGACTGGGCGGCGCTTTGCTCCTCTTCGCTCTCGCCCTCGTCTTCCTCGATCTGCGCTTCCTCTTCCTCGGGCGACTCGGCCTTCTTCGGATCGAAGTCGTCCTTGGCGTTCGGATCGATCAGCCCATCGACGACCTCGTCGATGCGCATCTCATCCTTCTCGACCTTGGTGGCGAGATCGAGGATCTCCTGCACCGTGGTCGGGCAGGCGCTGATCGCCTGGATCATGTGGCGCAGGCCTTCCTCGATGCGTTTCGCGATCTCGATCTCGCCCTCGCGGGTCAGCAGCTCGACCGAGCCCATCTCGCGCATGTACATGCGGACCGGATCGGTGGTGCGGCCGAATTCGGAGTCGACCGTAGACAGCGCGGCCTCGGCCTGCTCTTCCACGTCCTCGTCGGGTTGCGCCACCGGCGCGGTGTCCGACGCGATGAGCAGCGTCTCCTGGTCGGGCGCCTGGTCGTAGACCTGGATGCCCATGTCGCCGAAGGTGGAGATGATCGCTTCGATCTGCTCGGCGTCGACCAGGTCGTCGGGCAGGTGATCGTTGATCTCGGCATAGGTAAGGAAGCCGCGCTCCTTGCCGAGCTTGATCAGGTTCTTGAGCCGGGTCCGGCGGGTTTCAGCGTCTTCCTTCGGAAGCTCCGCGGGGATCAGCCATTCGTCCTTGCGGCTCCTGCGGCCGCCGCGGCCGCCTTTGCCCTTGGCCTTGACCTCGTTGACCTTGGCCTCGAGCAGCTCAAGCGCCTGCTTGGCGCTCTTGATCGGGGTTTTGGGCGCTTTGCCGGGCTTGCCGGCAGGCACCGCCTGCTTCGCCTGCGCGGCTTTTGCGACGATCTTGCCGCGCGCACTGGCGGGCCGCTTTGCCCGCAGCTTCTTTGCTGCGCGCGGCTTAGCAGCGCGCGTCTTTACCTTCAGGCGCTTGACGGCCTTGGCTTTTTTCCTTGCCGCACGGACTTTCCTGACCTTCGACTTCTGCTTGCGCTTCTGAGCCATCAATCCCCCGGAATTACAACGTTACGGCAACTCGTGGCGAAAAGCCTAATATTGTAGCAAAAGCGTGAACATTCAAGGGCTTCGTTGTATTCCCTCCGAGTGAACCTCACTGCAAGAACCCCGCCAGCCGCTAGCGCGCGCCGGTTCGCCCTTCGGTCTGGAGCCGCTGCTCCAGCGCTTTGACTTCGGTGATCATCTGACCGTACTGCAGGTGCTCTTCTTTTGACAATTTTCCTTGCCGAAGTTTTTCCCCGAGCGCCTTGATGAAACGGATCTTCCGGTTGATCTCGATTTTCCACACGGCGTGCTGCATCTGGATCTGCGCCTGCTCCGCCGTGTCGGCGAGCTCCATCGTGTTCGCCTGCGCGGCAAACAGGATTTCCGCGAGCGGGCTGTTCTGGAAGTGCTCGACGAGCATGGCGGACGACGCTTCATCGCCCGCAGCGTGGGTGAGATAGTGGTCGGCCAGCGCCTTCAGGGCCTGCGACTCGGGAAGGCTCATATCGATGAGCGAGGTATCGATGTCCGCCGCGAGCGCCGGACGGGCGACTACGTAGGACAGCAGCTTCCACTCGGGGGTGGACGGCGGATTGAATGACTTCCTCGCCGGAGCCGGCTGCCGGTATACGGGCTTTTCGTTGCCCGAGCCAAAAATACCCTGGGCCTCCTCCTGAGTGACCCCGGCCAGGCGCGCCGTTTCCTTCAGGACTTGGAGCTTGAGCGCTGGCGCTTCGATCTTCTGGATGTGAGGCTTTGCGGCGCTCAGGAACTGGGAACGCCCTTCCGCGACCGCGAGATTCGACTGCGACTGCAGCTCGCCCAGGAGGAACTCTGAAAGGGTCTGGGACTCGCGCACCAGTTTCTCGAACGCGTCCTTCCCGTGCCGCCGCACGAAGCTGTCCGGATCCTCGCCGTCCGGCAGGAAAAGGAACCTGATCGGCTTGTTGTCGGGTGCGAGCGGCAGGCTCACCTCCAGGGCGCGCCACGCCGCCTTGCGCCCCGCCGCGTCGCCGTCGAAGGAGAACACCAGTTCGTCTGCAAGTCTCAGCAGCTTCGAAACGTGGACCGGCGTGGTGGCCGTGCCCAGGGTCGCGACCGTGTAGCCAACGTCGAACTGGGCGAGCGCTACTACGTCCATGTACCCCTCGACCACGAGGGCGCGACCCGATGCGTGGATCGCCTCGCGTGCCTGGACCAGGCCGTAGACTTCGCGCCCCTTCTCGAAGAGGGGGGTTTCAGGCGAGTTCAGGTATTTGGGCTCGCCCTCTCCCATCACCCTTCCGCCAAAGCCGATCACCGCGCCGCGGGCGTTCAGGATCGGGAACATTACCCGGTCGCGGAAGCGGTCATAGCGCTTGCCTTCGTTCTCGATGACGAGCCCGCACTCGACCAAAGACTTGTCTTCATATTCGGGGAATACTTTCTTTAAACCCTGCCAGTCATCCGGCGCGTAGCCGATGCGGAAGCGCGCCGCGATTTCGCCCGTGAGCCCGCGGCCCTTCAGGTATTCGATGGCGCGCGGCGCGGCCTTGAGCTCGGCGCGGTAGAAATCCATCGCCTTTTCCATGACCGCGTAGAGGTCGGTCTGCCGCTCCTCTCGCGCGATTTCCTCTTTTGTTCTTGGCTTAAATTCGGGAAGCTGCATGCCAACCGAGCTCGCGAGCTCCTTGATCGCGTCGACGTAGCCGAGCGCCGCGTAGGCCATGAGAAAGCCGATGGCGTTGCCGTGTACGCCGCAGCCGAAGCAGTGGTAGAACTGCTTCGTCGGGCTCACCGAGAACGACGGCGTCTTTTCGCCGTGGAACGGGCACAGGCCGAGATAGTTCGCGCCGCCCTTTTTCAGCTGGACGTAGCGCGACACGACTTCGACGATGTCGACGCGGTTGAGGAGGTCCTGCTTGAATGAATCGGGGATCACGCGCCCCCGACTTTTAACCCGAAAGCTTGCTCTTTACCAGTGTCCTTGATTCCTGACGCGCCGGTCTCGGAAACTGCAGCGGCGACGGCGGCGGCCACCTCCGAGTCGCTCATTTTCTGCGGCAAGTAGGCCGAGAGCACCCCGATCTCGGCTTTCTCCTTGTCGGCGAGGTCCTGGCGCGAGGCCTTTTCGAACTGGGCGATCGACTCCCGGCGCTGCTTGATCATCTTTTCGATGATCGTGACGACGTCGATGTCGGTCAGCTCGACGCGCTCGTCGACTTCCTTCTGCTTCACGGCGGCGAGCAGCAGGCGCACGGTCGACAGGCGCGCGCTGTCCCTGGCGCGCATCGCCGCCTTCATGTCTTCCGTGATTTGTTGCTTTAGGGTCAGTACTGCTTAGTACATCTTCTGCGGCAGCATCTGGCTGCGCAGGCGCTTGTGATGGCGCTTCACTGCGGCGGCAAGCTTGCGCTTGCGTTCGGCGGTCGGCTTTTCGTAGTACTCGCGCGCGCGCAGCTCGGTGAGAAGGCCGGTCTTCTCCACGGTGCGCTTGAAGCGGCGCATGGCCACCTCGAAGGGCTCGTTTTCCTTGACGCGTACTGTCGGCATAGATACAGGGGCCTCGAAAAGGGGCTGAATTGTATCAGAATCACCTTTATGCTGATCCTCGGGATCGAGACCTCGTGCGACGAAACAGGGGTGGCTTTGTACGACAACAAGGCCGGGCGCATGCTCGCGCATCTGGTGCACTCCCAGGTCGACATGCACCAGGCCTACGGGGGGGTGGTTCCAGAGCTCGCGTCGCGGGATCACATCCGCCGACTCGTGCCCCTGACCCGACAGGTTTTTGATCTTTCAAAAAAGAAATTCAGCGAACTGGCCGGCATCGGCTATACCGAGGGGCCGGGGCTTGCGGGTGCGCTGCTGGTCGGCGCGTCCTTCGCCCATGCTCTCGCCTTTTCGCTTCGCATTCCAGCCATCGGCATTCATCATCTCGAGGGGCATCTGCTGTCGCCGCTACTCGGCGCGCCGACGCCCGCGTTTCCGTTTGTCGCGCTCCTCGTCTCCGGCGGCCATACCCAGCTGATGCGGGTCGATGCGGCCGGGCGCTACTCGCTGCTCGGCGAGACGCAGGACGACGCCGCCGGCGAGGCTTTCGACAAGACCGCAAAGCTGCTCGGGCTGGGCTACCCCGGCGGCCCGGCGCTGTCGCAGCTCGCGGAGAGCGGGACCCCGGACCGGTTGCGCCTGCCGCGGCCGATGATCGACAGCGGGGACCTCGAGTTCAGCTTCTCGGGCCTCAAGACTGCAGTTTTGACCCTGCTGAAAAAAGAAAACCCCCCTCACGCCGATCTCGCGCGGGCTTTCGTCGACGCGGTAGTCGAGGTGCTGGTCGCGAAATGCCGCCGCGCCCTGGAGACAACCGGGCTCACGCGCCTGGTGGTCGCAGGCGGGGTCAGCGCCAACCGTCAGCTGCGCGCCGCCCTGAATGCCAGCGGCGCCGCGCATGGCTTTGACGTCTTCTACGCCGCCCCGGAGCTCTGCACCGACAACGGCGCGATGATCGCTTTCGCGGCGGCTCTTCGTCTTTCAAAAAACAGAAACGATCTGAAAAGCGCGTTCTCGGTGCGGCCAAGATGGGAGATGAACGAGCTCAGCTAGCCTTCTTCGCGCCGAGGCGCGGCTCGGTGCCCGCAATCAGCCGCGCGATGTTGTCCTTGTGGCGCCAGGCGATGAGAAGGCCGATCACGAGTGTTGCCGCGGGGACATAGTCCAGTCCGAAGAGCCAGGCGTAAAAGGGTGCGAACAGAGCAGCGACCAGCGCAGCGAACGAGGAGATGCGGAAAAACACGACAATCGCTACCCAGGTAAGGACCGTCGCCAGGCCGAGCCAGAGATCGAATCCGAGCAGCACGCCGGCCGCGGTGGCCACGCCCTTGCCGCCGTGAAACCGGTGAAACAGTGGAAACAGATGACCAAGGAACACGGCGAGACCCGCCAGCGCTGCTGCCGCGCTGTCCGCGGATGCCAGCGTGGCAAGCCAGACCGCCAGCCAGCCTTTCCCGCCGTCGCCAGCCAGGGTCAGTACTGCGGCAAGCTTGCTGCCGGAGCGCAGCACGTTGGTGGCGCCCGGATTCTTCGAGCCGTAACCGCGCGGATCGGGCAGGCGCATGAGCCAGCTCACGACGATCGCAAACGAGATTGACCCCAGGAGATACGCGGCCAGCGCAATCAGGGCGGTCTGCATCTGCGGGATTCTATAATCTGTCGCAATCATGGACGCCATACTCATCCGCGACCTTCGTGTCGAGGCCTCGATCGGCATCCACAAGCGCGAGCGTCACGTGCGCCAGACCCTGTCGATCGATCTGGATATCGGCTTGCCCGGGAAAGCCGTGGTCTCGAGTGACAAGGTGGCCGACACCATCGACTACGAGCAGGTGGCGCTGAGGATTCGCGACCTCGCCGCGAGCGGGCACTTCCGCCTGGTTGAAACCGTCGCCGACCGCGTCGCGGCGCTGCTCATGAAGGACTTCGGCACGCTGTGGTGCAAGGTGAGCGTCGCCAAACTGGGCGTCCTCGCGAACACCAAGCTCGTGGGCGTCGTGATCGAGCGGGGCAAACGCACCTAGGCTTCTTCTAACCGCGCGGGTGGTGCTTGGCGTGCAGCGCCTTGAGGCGCTCGCGCGCGACGTGGGTGTAGATCTGGGTGGTCGAGATGTCGGCGTGGCCCAAAAGCATCTGCACGACGCGCAGGTCGGCGCCGTGGTTGATGAGATGCGTCGCGAAGGCGTGGCGCAGCACATGCGGCGAGAGCTTCCTTCCCGGGACGGCGCGCGCGCCGTAGCGCCGGATCAAGTGCCAGAACGCCTGGCGCGTCATGCCGGCGCCGCGGGCGGTGACGAACAGGCTGTCGGTGGTTTTTTTCCCGAGCAGATTCGTTCTTGAAGCGGCAAGGTACTTCTGCAGCCAATGCACGGCCTCCTCGCCGAGCGGCACCAACCGCTCCTTGGATCCCTTGCCGAGGACACGCACGATTCCGGCGTCGAGATTCGCTTCGAATGTCTTCAGCGCGACGAGCTCGGAGACCCGCAGCCCGGTCGCGTACAGCGTCTCGAGCATCGCCCGATCGCGCAGACCAAGCGGTAGCGCGACATCGGGCGAAGCAAGCAGCGCCTCGACGTCGGCCTCGGACAGCACTTTCGGGAAGCGCGGCGCGCGCTTTGGTGGATCCAGCTTGAGCGTCGGGTCGGCGCTCGTGCGCCGCTCGCGCAGGCAGTACTGGTAAAAACGCTTGAGGGTCGACACGAGCCGTGCTGCGCTCGAGGCGCGACCTTTGCGCGAGGCCAGGAAAGCGAACAGGTCCTGCTCTTGAACTTTTGCCAAACCCTTGTCTGAAAACCCCGCGAACTGCTCGAGATCCGAGCGGTACGACGAAATCGTGTTCTTCGACAGCCCGTCCTCGAGCCATAGCGCGTCGCAGAACGCGTCGAGCAGGCGCACGTCGGCTTCGTTCAAAGTATGTGCCGTGCTCAGGGCCGCAGCTCGAACGCGTCCGCGGCGGCCTCGTGCGCGAGCAGCCAGCGCTTCACCTCGATGAGGTAGCCATCGGTGGCGTGTGCAAAGCCGCCAATTCCGTCCGCCGCGACCACGCGATGGCAGGGAATGACGATCGGCAGGCGGTTGTCGCCGCACGCCTGGCCGACATCGCGCGCGCCGGCGCCGAGTTCCCGTGCGATCTCGCCATAAGTGCGCGTGCGGCCGCGCGGGATCGCACACATCGCGTCCCATACGCTGCGCTGCAAAGGCGTCCCCTCGATGAGCACCGGCAGGTCGAAGCGCGCATCCGGATCTTCCCGGTAGCGCTCTAACTGTCTTAAAGCTTTTCCAGCAAGAACATTCTTTGGGGCGATAGTCGGGGAAGAAAGCGGCAAGTAGCGGATCTCCACCACGTGATCCGCGCGCGTCGCCACGCCAACTTTCATCTTCGGAAACTCGACAACTACGTCGAACATAGCTTCTCGATCTGCGCCAGCAGCTCGTCGGGGATTTCTATTCCGTTCTTCGAAGATACTTCGGTGGCAAAGCGACGGGCGCCGGGCAATCGCACTCCTGCGTCGGACTGCATCGCCGTCACAACCGCTTCAACCCTTTCGAAATACTTCTCCATGCCCGCCAGCGCACCGGGGTCGATGGCGATGAATGCCTGGCCGATGCGCGGCCGGTTGCCTTCCTCGGAGAAGAACGAGTCCGCCTCCGGGCCGATCGCCGCGCCGGTAAGGGAAGCGCAGATCAGCTCGAACATCAGCGCGAGCATCGCGCCTTTCGCGCCGCCGATCGGAAACAGGCTGCCGTGCTCGATCGCTTCCTTCGGGTCGGTGGTGGGCTTGCCGTGCCGGTCGAGCGCCCAGCCCTCCGGGATTTTTTCCCCGCGCTTCATCGCCATCATGATTTTCCCACGCACCACGGTCGTGAGCGCGAGGTCAACGACGATCGGGTTTTCACCCTTCCTCGGGAATACCGCCGCGACCGGATTGGTGCCGAACAGTCCCTTCTTGCCGCCCCAGGCCGGAATCGCCGCGGGCGAATTGGTGAAAGCAAAGCCGACCAGCCCCGCCTCCGCGACCGGCAGCAAGTGGATTCCCAGCACGCCGACGTGGGCGCTGTTGCGGATGCCGGCAAAGGCAATGCCGTTGCGCCGCGCGCGCTGGATCAGCTCGTCGATAGCCCATTGCACCGAGACGTACGGCAGGCCGTCGCGGTTGTCGATCAGGCAGACCGCGGCACGGTCCGCGAGCATCGCCGGCTGCGCCGCGCCGTCCGCCCGCCCCTTGCGCAGCATCCCGCAGTAGAAAGGCACGCGCGACATGCCATGGGTGGGCACGCCCTGCTCCTCGGCCTGAACCAGGTGGCGCGCCGCGGCCTCCGCCATCTTAGAATGTGCCCCGGCCTTCTCCAGGGCGGTGCGCGCCAGTTGCAACAGCGCCTGCCCGCTTTTCTTCATAAAGGGATTCTAACCATGGGAAAGATGATCGAGCTCACTGCATCCGACGGGCACAAGCTGGCCGCTTACCGCGCCGACCCCGTCGGGGCGAATGCGGGCAAGCCGCGCGGCGCCATCGTGGTGATTCCGGAGATCTTCGGCGTCAACAGCCATATCAAATCGGTGGCTGACGGTTATGCCAAGGACGGCTATCTCGTGATCGCGCCCGCCATGTTCGACCGCGTCCAGCGCGGTTACGACACCGGCTACTCGCAGCCCGAAATCCAGGCCGGCATCGCCGTGATGCAGAAGCTCGATTGGAAGCAGACCACCCTCGACGCGGAAGCCGCAATCGCGGAAGCGAAGAAGGCCGGCAAAGTCGGGATCGTCGGCTACTGCTGGGGCGGAACGGTCGCGTGGGTGGCGGCGGCGCGCCTCGGCGGGCTCGCGTGCTCGGCGCCCTACTACGGCGGCGGCATGCCGGGGTTCATCGGCGAGAAGCCGAAGATCCCGGTAATGTGCCACTTCGGCGAGCAGGACCAGTCACCTACCCTGGAGCAGTCGAAAGCCATCGCCAAGGCCCACCCGGAGATCACTGCGCACTTCTATCCTGCCGGCCACGGCTTCAACTGCGACCAGCGTGGCTCCTACCACGCGCCGTCGGCCAAGCAAGCGCGTGAGAGGACGCTAGAGTTTTTCAGAAAGCACGTCGGCTGAAGGGCCGAGCAGGGCGCGGCGCAGCCGCGACTTGAGAAGCTCGCCGTCGTGCGGCGGCAGCACGAGCGGCAGCTTCTCGACCGCGACCTTCACGGCAGCGAAGTTGGGCCCTGATTTGCCGTGAATCACTCTACGCAGCGCAGCAACCCCGCTCTTCGCCGAAATCTTTTTCGAGAACCTGAATTTGCAGGCAAGGGCGGCGGCCGCCAGATCGATGCCGCTCGCCGTGTGCGTCGCCTGCATGCCGGTCTCGCCGTAGCGTTCATTGTCGATGACGACAATGCTGAGGTTGGCGGGCTGCTGCACGCCGATGGTAGCGAGCGAGCCCAGGCCCATCAGCATTTCGCCGTCGCCCGTGATCACGAGGACACGCCGCTTCGGCTGCGCGAGCGCGAGGCCAAGCCCGATCATCGCCGCCTGGCCCATCGCGCCCCAGGTCGGGAAGTTGAGCGGTGAGTCGCCCGCGGCGGTGATGTCCCACGTCGTCGACCCTAGTCCCGCCACGACCAGAAGCTTCTTCCGGTCCTTCAAGATCCCGGCTACGACAGCGCGGCGGCGGAGCGTGGCTTTCATTTGTCCGACTGCTCCTGGAAGCTCTTGATGCCGATGACCTGCTGCGAAATGAGGACCGCCACCGAAGCCTGGCTGCCGTACGCGAGTTGCAGCCCCGCCTTCACGGCAGGCGCAATCTCGGCCGCGCTCCCGGCCGCGCGCACAACGGTTCCCATCGCCTCGAGAGCCGCGCGCGTCGCCTGCCCCATCGGCACCTGCCAGGGATTGAACTCGCCTTGCTGACCGCGCATCGTGACGATCGTGAGGAGCGGAAAGCGGCATTCCTTGACCATGCCGAGCACGTTCACGATGTTGCCGACGCCGCTCGACTGCATGAGCAGCGCGCTCCGCTCGCCGCCGAGCCAGGCGCCCGCGGCGAGGCCGATGCCCTCCTCTTCCGTCGTGAGGACCACCGCGCGCATTTTGCGGTCCGCCCGGCAGAGCTCGATCAGCCGCTTGTGCCCGGCGTCGGGCACATAGCCGACGATCCGCACGCCGGCTGCCGCGAGCTCGCGGTGAATCTCCGCGGGCCAGTCCTCAGGCCGCATTCTTCAGGAGCGTTTGTCCCGGTCGGACCCGGGTGAAGCTCACGGGCTTCATCGAGACTTGAATGCCATCGTTTACCGTTTGAACGCTTGTGAACGCCGATTTCTCCAAAGAGCCTGTCTCCGGAAAATCGGAACGGAAATGCGCGCCGCGCGATTCCTCGCGCGCGATCGCGGCCGTCGTTATGACGCGGCTCACAGCCGTCAGGCTCTTCAGGTTCAGCCAATCGTGCCACGTCAGGTTGAAGGCGCGATTCGCGTCGCTCAGCGGATGTCTGTCGAGCTCGGCGTCGAGCGCCGCGAGTTCTTGGCGCGCCGCCTGCAGACCGGCGCCTTCGCGGATGACGCCGACTTTCTCCCACATGGTGTCGTAGAGCTTCTCGCGGAGGGATTCGAGCCTGGCGTTCTGCGCGTTCCCATTCCTGAACGGCCTCTCACAGGAGTCCACCGCGGCCTCGATCGACGCGCGATCAGGCTCGTGCAATGGCCGCCCCTTTTTCAGCCACGCGGCCATGCTGCCGCCCGCCACCGCTCCGAACACTGTCGAGTTGGCGACGCCGTTGCCGCCGAGCCGGTTGGCGCCGTGCACGCCGCCCGAGTCCTCGCCGGCGACGAACAGGCCCGGCAGCGTGGTCGTGCAGTCGCCCGCGAACTCCACGCCGCCCATCATGTAGTGTGCCGTCGGCACGACCTCGACCAGCCCGCCGGCGAGATCGAAGCCGCAATCAGCGCAGCGCTCCACCATCCCCTTGAATTCCTTGCGCACTCTTTCGGCACCGAGGTGGGCCATCGCGATGTAGAGGCCGCCATTCGGGCTCGTGTTTCCCTTTCGGATCTCCGAAAACATGGCGCGAGACACGATGTCCCGTGTCGCGCGCTCGGCCTTCGCGTCGTACTCGGGCATGAAACGCCGCTTCGCGCCGTTCAGGAGATGACCTCCCGAACCGCGCAGGCCTTCCTCCAGCACGGTGCCCGTCATCCGCGTGTGCTCGCCGGCAAGCAGCCCGGTGGGATGAAACTGCACCATCTCCATGTCGCGCAGCGGCAGTCCCGCACGCAGCGCCATCGCGAGGCCGTCGCAGCTCTTGTCGCCGGAGGGCGTGTGGTAGCGGTACATCGTCGGCCCGCCGCCGGTGGCGAGCAGCACCGCCCTGGCGCGCACGAACACGTACTCGCCCGTTCGCATGTCGATGAAAAGGACGCCGGCGACCGTGTCACCGGTGGAGGATTTTATTAAGTCAACTGCCCTATGCTCTTCCAGGCGCCCAATGTTCCGAGCCCATACCTGCTCGGCCAGGCGGTTGATGATCTCGATGCCGGTGAGGTCGCCCTTGTGGACCGTGCGGTCGAAGCTTTGCCCGGCGAACGCCTTCTGGTGGATGCTGCCGTCCGGGTTGCGGTCGAAGAAGCAGCCGAGCTCGTTCTCGAGCTCCTTCACTCTCTCCACGGCAAGTGTGACGAGCATCCAGGCCAGCTCCTGGTCCGGAAGCCACTTGCCGCCCTCGATCGTGTCCATGAAATGACGCTCGACGGAGTCTTCCTTCGCCAGCGCGACGTTGTAGCCGCCTTGCACCATGCGTGTGCAGCCGCATTTGCCGAGCAAGCCTTTCACGGCGACCGTAATCGAGAGCTGCGGCGCCGCCTGGTGCGCGTGCAGCGCGGCGAACAGCCCCGCCCCGCCGGAGCCGAGGATCAGGATGTCGGTGTCAACGCTCCTCACGCTTCTTCCATTGAATGACCAGGACGATGGCGAACAACCCGAAGCCGATGGCATCGAACAACGCCTTCGGATAGACGAGCATGAATCCGGCGACGACCAGCATCAGGCGCTCGGCGAGCGAGGCGCGCTTGAAGAGCCAGCCCTGCAGGCCGCCAGCCAGCGCCGCGATGCCGATCGCGGCTGTGAAGGTAACCAGCGCGATCGAGCCCCAGTCGGCGTTGCCGAGCGTCTTGATCGAGCCCGTCAGCAGGAGTCCGGTGCCGCTCGGGTCGAGCACGAACATGAACGGCACCAGGAACGCGGGGGCGGTGTACTTCCAGCACTGCAGCGTGGTCTTGTACGGGTCGCCGCCCGTGATCGCGGCCGCAGCAAACGGCGACAGCGCCGTGGGCGGCGAGACTTCCGACAGCACCGCGTAATAGAAGATGAACATGTGCGCGGCGAACTCGGGCACTTTGAGAGCGATCAGCGCCGGCGCGGCGATCACCGCGCAGATGATATAGCTCGCGGTCACCGGCACGGCCAGCCCCACGATCCAGACGATAAGCGAGGTGTAGATCGCGGTGAGCAGCAGCGAGTTGCCGGCATAGGCGAGAACGATCGAGCTGAATTTCAGCCCCAGGCCTGTGAGCGTTACGACGCCGACGATAAGCCCCGCGCCGGCGCAGGTCGCCGCCACGTTGAGCACCGCGCGCGAGCCGCCGTCCAGCGCCTTGATCAGCCCGGAGCCGGCGATGCCGCGCCAAATGGAGATTTTTCCCTGGAAAAAATCATATGAAATGAGCGCGCAATCCCGGCGCAGGAAGCTGGTCACCAGCGCCACCACCGTCGCCCAGAACACCGACAGCTCGGGAGAGAAGCCCATCAGCATGAAGGCGACGATCGAGACCAGCGACAGGAAATGGAACCAATACTTCTTGGTCAGGCTCCAGGCCGACTCGACCTGCTCGAACAGCACGTCCTTCATGCCGAACTTGCGCACGTCGATCTCGACCATGATGAACAGCGCGAGGTAATACAGGCACGTCGGGATCGTCGCCATGAGTACGACGTCCAGATACGAGATCTTGAGGAACTCGGCGATAATGAACGCGGCGGCACCCAGCACCGGCGGCGAGATGATTGCGCCCAGGCCGCCCGCGGCGAGCAGCCCCCCGGCTTCGTCCTTGCTGTAACCGACC
>WNFM01127489.1_pt1 | contig 68291 bp, 66 predicted proteins | sample 5400271 | NCBI WGS metagenome assembly WNFM01 (sample SAMN13153352, study PRJNA577476) | soil metagenome | isolation source: 60 cm saprolite on Douglas fir-dominated hillslope | place: USA:California | collected 2013-09-17
TTGGTCGACGTTGCTTTCAGCAACGCCTTCCTTCGGCGCCCTTCGCCTTCGTCCCTCATGCCGGCTGCTCGTGGCCGCCGGGAATTAGGAATCAATCATGTAGCCGGTGATCGCGCCCTTAGATGCAGAGCTAACGGTGGCGGCGTACTTGGCCATGACACCCCGCGTGAAGAGGGGTTCGCGTGGCTGGTATTCAGCAACCCGCTTCTGTATCTCGTCGTCGTTCAGGGCGACGTCGAGGCGGCGGGCGTCGACGTCGAAGGTGATCTCGTCGCCCTCGCGGATCGCCGCGATCGGCCCGCCCTTGACCGCCTCGGGGGCGACGTGGCCGGCCATCAGGCCACGGGTGGCGCCGGAGAAGCGGCCGTCGGTGAGCAGGGCGACGCTCTCGCCGAGCCCCTCGCCGACGATCGCCGCCGTCACCTGCAGCATCTCCCGCATCCCCGGCCCGCCGGCGGGGCCCTCGTTGCGGATGACGACGACGTCGCCGGCTCGGATCCGCTGGTCCTTGACGGCGCGGAAGCACTCCTCCTCGGACTCGAAGACGCGGGCGGGGCCGGCCTGCTTCTTGCGCTCGGTGCCGGCGAGCTTGACCACGGCGCCTTCGGGGGCGACATTGCCGCGCATGATCGCTAGGCCGCCCTCGGGCTTGAGCGGGCGCTCGAGCGGCCGCACCACTTCCTGGCCCTCGGCCTCGCTCGCCGCCTCGGCCTCCTCGCCGATCGTGCGGCCGCTGACGGTGATCGCGTCGCCGTGCAGGATGCCGGCGTCGGCCAGGCGCTTGAGGATCAGCGGCACGCCGCCGGCGCGATAGAGGTCGGTGGCGACGAAGCGCCCGCCCGGCTTGAGGTCGGCGAAGAGCGGGGTCTCGCGGGAAATGCGCTCGAAGTCGTCCATGTCCAGCTCGATCCCGGCCTCGTGGGCGAGCGCGATCAGGTGCAGGACGGCGTTGGTGGAGCCGCCGGAGGCGCAGACGCAGGCGATCGCGTTCTCCAGCGAGTCGCGGGTGATGACCTTGCTGGGCTTGAGGTCGTCGGCGAGGACGCGCATCACCAGCTCGCCGATCTTCTCGGCGACGGTCCCCTTCTCGCCGTCTTCGGCCGGCACCATCGCCGAGCCGCCGGGGCTGATCCCCAGCGCCTCGAAGGCGCAGGCCATCGTGTTGGCGGTGAACTGGCCGCCGCAGGCGCCGGCGCCGGGACTGGCGGCGCCCTCCAGCTCGTTAAGTTCCTCGTCGCTGATGTCGCCGGCGGCGTGGGCGCCGATCGCCTCGAAGACGTCGAGGATCGTCACGTCCTTGCCGTGCCAGTGGCCGGGGACGATCGAGCCGCCGTAGAGCAGGACCGAGGGCACGTCGAGCCGGGCCAGCGCCATCGCGCAGCCGGGGATCGTCTTGTCGCAGGCGGTGAGGGCGACGATCGCGTCGAACTGGTAGCCGCGGGCCATCAGCTCGATCGAGTCGGCGATCACCTCGCGGCTGATCAGCGAGGCCTTCATCCCCTGCGTGCCCATCGTGATCCCGTCGGAGATCGCGATCGTGTTGAACTCCATCGGCGTGCCGCCAGCGGCGCGCACTCCCTCCTTCACGTGCTCGGCCAGGCCGCGCAGGTGGAAGTTGCAGGGCATCGCTTCGGTCCAGGTGTTGGCGATCCCGATCGTCGGCCGGCTCAGCGCGTCGTCGTCGAAGCCGATGCCCTTCATGTAGGCGCGAGCGGCGGCCCGGTCGGGGCCGTCGAAGACAGTGGCGGAGCGGGGACGCGGGAGGGCGGTCTTAGCGCCGTTCGAGCTCATGGGTGGCAATCTACTGGGCGCGCTTCGCGGTGAGCGGGGACGATTACTGGGCCTATGAGCCCGATAAGTGTCCGGGGACGACCCAGGGAAAGCCGAGGGCGTTAACCGGCCCCGGGCCGGCGCCGATGTCGCGGAGGCCGGCGCCGACCGCCTCGGAGGCCACTGCTCGCGCCTTGCGCGCCGCCTCAAGCGGCTCCGAGCCCAGGGCGAGGAATGCGGCTAGGGCGGAGGAATGGGTGCAGCCGGAGCCGTGCGAGGCCCCATCGGAGTGGCGCTCGCCGGGGATCTCGACCAGCCGCTCGCCATCGAAGAAAAGGTCGACCAGCTCCTCGCTGTGACCGCCGGTGACGACGGCAACCTTCGGACCGAGCGCGAAGACGCCGCGGGCCAGCTCCTCCTGCGTAGCCCCCTCCCCCGCCCCGGTCAGCTCGCGAGCCTCGGGGATGTTCGGAGTCGCCACCGTCACCAGCGGCAGCAGCCGCTCGACCAGCGCCCGCCGCGCCTCCTCGTCGAGCAAGACCGCGCCGCTCTCGGCGACCATCACCGGATCGATCACCACCGGGGCGTCGCCCACATAGCCGAGCGCTTCGACCACCGCGTCGGCCGTCGCCACCGTGCCCAGCATCCCGATCTTGACCGCGTCGACCCCGATGTCCTCGGCGACAGCCTTCACCTGCGCGACGATCGTCGCCGGCGCCACCGCGTCCACCGCCTGCACGCCGACGGTGTTCTGCGCGGTGATCGCCGTGATCGCCGTCATCCCGTGCACGCCGCAGCGCGCAAAGGCCTTCAGGTCGGCCTGGATACCGGCGCCGCCGCCGGAGTCCGAGCCGGCGATCGAGAGCACCGCCGGGACGCGTCGAGAGGTCACGCCGGCAGCCTAGATGGCAGCACTCGCCGGCGACGCCAGCAGGGTGCGTGAGTACATGCCGACCATCGAGCAGGTGACGTAGCCGAGCAGCTCCAGGCGCGCGAGGGAGGCGGCGGCATCGGAGCCGGAGAGGCCGAGGACGGCCGCGACGCCGTCGCAGCTGTTCTCCCCCGCCTCGACCGCGGCCAGAACCTCGGCGAGACCCTGGTCGAGGGCGGGGCCGGCGCGCTCGATCCGCTTCGCTCCGGGACCGAGCATCGCATCGAGCACGTCCTGGGCGTCGCGGACGAGGCAGGCGCCGCCGGCGAGCAGGTCGTTGGGGCCAGCCGAGGCTCGGGAGGTGACCGGGCCGGGGACGGCGCCGAGGTCGCGGCCGAGGTCCGCCGCGAGGTCCGCAGTGATCAGCGACCCGGAGCGAGCCGCGGCCTCGACCACGACGGTCATCCCGGCGATCGCCGCCATGATCCGGTTGCGAGCGGGAAAGGTCCAGCGCCACGGGGCCGCGCCCGGAGGCAGCTCGGAGATGACGAGGCCCTGTTCGCAGATTCGCCGCCAGAGCGAGCGGTGGGCGGCCGGATAGGCGGTGTCGGGGCCGCAGCCGAGGACGGCGATCGTGCGGCCGGCGTCGATGGCGCCGCGGTGGGCGCAGGCGTCGACGCCGAAGGCGAGGCCGCTGACGACAACCATCCCTGCCGCCGCCAGCTCCCGTCCCAGCTCGCGGGCGATCTCGCGCCCGTATGAGGTGGCGCGGCGAGCGCCGACGACCGTCACCGCGCCGAACGGCTCGAGCCCCTCGAGCAGCCCCGGATCGCCACGCCCGATCAGCGCCCAGGGTGCGTCGGCGGCGTCCCGCAGCCCACCCGGATAGAGGTCGCCGTGGCGGCAGCAGGCCCAGCACTGGGCCGCGAGCAGCTCCTCCGCGAAGCGCCGCTCGGAGATCGCCGCGACCCGGCCAAGCAGCTGAGCGGCGACCTTCGGCGCCGCAGCCGCGACCAGGTCCTCGTTCGCGAGCCTCAGGAGCTCGGGCGAGCGCGAGCCGGGCGAGCCGGTGGCGAGCCGCTCGACGTAGGGCCCAAGCAGGGCCAGCAGCCAGGAGCGCCGCAGGCAGTCGGGGCAGGCAGCCGGCTCAACCACGGTCCCGCCTCCGCAGTTGCAGCGCCTGCGCCATCTGCCCCTGCCCGATCGTCTCGGTGCCGGCGAGGTCGGCGATCGTCTGCGCCAGGCGCAGCGCCCGGTCGTGCGCGCGTCCGCTCAGTCGCTGCCGCGCGTACAGCTCGGCGAGCAGCGCCCCGGCCTCGAGGCTGAGCGCGCATTCCCGCGCCTCGCCCGGGGTCATCTCGGCGTTGCAGCGGCCGGGACCGAGCCGCCGCTCCTGGCGCTCGCGGGCGGCCGTGACCCGCTCCCTAACGTCCTTCGAAGGCTCTCCCGGCCCGCCGCCGATGTCGGCCGCGCTCGGCTGGCGGACGGCGGCGAGGATGTCGATGCGGTCGGCGAGCGCGCCGCTGAGCCGGCCCTGATAGCGCTGTACCGCGCTCGGCGCACAGCCGCAGTCCGGGTCGGCTTCGCCGCGGCCGCAGGGGCAGGGGTTGGCGGCGGCGACCAGCATGAAGCGGCAGGGGAGGCTGCGGCGGCTGCCGGCGCGAGCAATCGAGACCTCGCCCGCCTCCAGCGGCGCCCTGAGCGCCTCCAGCGCGTCACGGCGGAACTCGCAGAGCTCGTCGAGGAAGAGGACGCCGCGGTGGGCCAGCGTCGCCTCTCCCGGCCGCGGCGGACTGCCGCCGCCGACGAGACCGGCGGGGCTGATCGTGTGGTGCGGCGCCCGGAACGGCCGCCCTCCGGGCAGCGCTCCGCCCAGCCACCCGCAGGCGCTGGCGATGCGGGCCACCTCCAGCGCCTCGACCGACGCCAGCGGCGGCAGGATCGAGGGTAGACGGCTGGCTGCGAGCGACTTGCCGGCGCCGGGAGGGCCGATCATCAGCAGGCTGTGGCCTCCCGCCGCCGCCACCTCGAGCGCGTGCCGCAGGTGCGGCTGGCCGCGCAGGTCTGCCAGATCGGGCCCGCCGGCCGCGCCGCCGAGCTGCAGCGGCAGCGCCTGCGGCCTGGCCGGCTCCCACTCGCCGGCCACCAGCGCCGGCAGCCGGCCGAGTCCGTCGAGCGGGATCACGTCGATCCCCTCCGCCAGCGCCGCCTCGGGCCCGTTCTCGGCCGGCACCACGATCGCCTCGGCGCCTCCCTCCCGCGCCGCCTCGGCGATCGCCAGCGCCCCGTTGACCGGCCGGGTCGATCCGTCCAGCGCCAGCTCCCCGGCCATCGCCACCCGCGACAGCGCCTCCCACTCGAGCTGGCCGGAGGCGCTCAGCAGCGCCGCGGCGATGGCAAGGTCCATCCCCGGCCCCGCCTTGCGGAGGCTGGCCGGGGCGAGGTTGACGACGATCCGCCGCAGCGGGAACTCGAAGCCGCAGTTGGCCAGCGCCGCCCGCACCCGCTCTCGCGCCTCTCTGACCGCGGCATCGGGGAGACCGACGATCGCGAAGCCGGGCAGGCCGCGATGGACGTCGACCTCGACCCGGACCGGGCGGGCGGAGATGCCGTCGAGGGTGAATGTCCGGGCCGTGGCGAGCACGGCAACGACGCTATGGAGTGAGTTTGAACAAGTGGCGCGGAAGTCGCGCAGACATCGTTCCTTCTTGCCTACCACTCACCAACAATCAGTCCCTAGCCTCATTTCGATGACGATCGCCCGCCAGAGAGCCGGCAGCAGGGCCGAGGAGCTGGTCGCGCGGCGGCTCGCGGGCGCCGGCTGGGAGATCGTCGAGCGCAACGCCCGCACCCGCTACGGCGAGCTCGACATCGTCGCCCTCGACGGCCGCACCCTCGTCTTCGTCGAGGTCAAGGCAGGCCATGAGGGAGCGGTCTTCGGCCCCGAGCGCCCGATCCTCGCCGTCGATGCCCGCAAGCAGCACCGTGTCCGCAGGCTCGCCACCGCCTGGATGGCCGAGCGCCGCGATGTTCCTCCCTACGCCGACATCCGTTTCGACGCCGTCGGCGTCACCTTCGACCGCGCCGGCCGCCTGACCGACTACGAGCACCTGGAAGGTGCGTTCTGAAGGGTCGTGGCCTGCCTGGCCAAGCAGGTCAAGGACGCAGGGAGCGCCGTGTGCTCTGCACACAAGCGAGCGAGGACGCCGAGATGCGCCGGTCAGGCAGGCCACGAGCGAGCGAGGACGCAGGGATGCGCCCGGTCAGCCGCGTCACAGGCTGAGTTGGCTGTACGCCACCGATTGAAAGGACCGCCGGTGCAGCGGTGAGATCCCGATCCGCTCGATCGCCTGGCGGTGCTCGGGAGTCGAGTAGCCGACGTGCTCGTCGAAGCCCCAGCCCGGGTGCTCGGCGGCCGCCCGGTGCATGTAGCGGTCGCGGGTGACCTTGGCGATGACCGAGGCGGCGGCGATCGCGGCGCTGGTGCCGTCGCCTTCGATCACGGCACGGTGCGGAACGGCGCAGCGCGGCAGCGAGAAGCCGTCGACCAGGCAGGTGGCCCCGTCGGGGCGCAGCCGTTCGAGCGCGACCGAGAGGGCTTCGATGTTGGTCACGTGCAGGCCGCGGCGGTCGATCCCGGCGGCGGAGCGAACGACGACGCTGACCCGAGTCGCCGCCCGCAGCACGCTCGGGAACATCTCCAGGCGCCGCTCCACCGTCATCTGCTTGGAGTCGTGCAGGCCCGCGAGCGCGCGCCGGTCGGCGTGTGAGAGGCGCTCGTAGTCGATCAGGACCGCGGCGGCGACCAGGGGGCCGGCGAGGCAGCCGCGCCCGGCCTCGTCGGCGCCGGCGACGAGGCGGCTCTGCAGGCCACGGTCGAAGGCGAACAAGCGGCGGCTGCGCGCCAGCCTGCGGCGGCCGGTTCGAGACCTAGAGGGTGCCGATGCGGTCGGGTGGCCAGTAGGTGGCAAAGGCCTCACCGATGATCCAGCTTCGCGGGACGGGTCCCCAGAAGCGGCTGTCGTCGCTTGCCCCACGATTGTCGCCCATCATGAAGTAGTCGTCGGGTGGAATCGTGATCGTCCGCGGCATGTTGCAGGCGGCGGCGCTGCCGCAGGGCAGGATGTAGGGCTCGTGCGACTTCTCGACCCCATTGACGACCGGGTGGCCGTCTTTGACCGATAGCGTGTCCCCCGGCCCGGCGACGATCCGCTTGATGAAGTTCTGGCTCGACTCGGCCTTGGTCGGTTTCGGGCAGGGTTCCCCGACCCGAGGCTGGACTCCGCATTCGGTGCCGTTGTCGGCCCCGGCCGGGGGGTGGAAGACGACGATGTCGCCGATCGAGGGGTCGCTGAGGTGGTAGATGAAGCGGTTGACCAGCACCCGCTGGCCGACGTCGAGCGTCGGCTCCATCGATTCCGAGGGGATTTGGTATGGCTTGATCACCCAAGCCTGGATCGCCAGCGCCAGCCCCAGGGCCAGCGCGACGATGACGACCAGCTCGACCAGCCCGCCGCCCCTGCTCTTCGGCTTCGGGATCGAGAGTTTCAGGCTGGATCCTCGTCGGAGTCGCCGGCATCGGCCGGCTCCTCGTCCTCGGCATCCTCCGACGCTGGGCTGTCCTCGGTCTCCCCGGCCGCGGGCGCCTCTGCGTCCGTGTCCGCCGCTGCCTCAGTCTCTGCCGCCGCCTCGGGCTCGCTGGCCTTCGCCTCCGGCTCGGCTGGCTCGCTCGCCTCGGTCTTCGCATCCTGCTCGGCCTCGGGGGCCTCGGCCTCCGGCGGCGCCTCCACGATCTCGGCCTCCTCCTGCGTGACGCCCTCGGCGTCGACCGCAACGGGCTCGGCCGCGGTGGGTGCGGAGACCATGTCCTCGTCGATCCCCCAGCGCCGCTCGGCGACGCGGGCGGCCTTGCCGATCCGGCCCCGCAGGTAGTAGAGCTTGGCCCGCCGGACGGCCCCGCGCGCCGCGACCTCGAGTTTCTCGATCTTCGGCGAGTGCAGCGGGAACGTCCGCTCGACGCCGACACCGAACGACTGCTTGCGCACGGTGAAGGTCTCGCGGGCGCCCGAGCCCTGGCGCCGCAGCACGACCCCCTCGAAGACCTGGGTGCGTTTGCGGCTGCCCTCGACGACCTGGAAGTGCACGCGCACGCGGTCGCCCGGGCTGAAGGAGGGAAGGCCCTTCCTCAGCTGGTCGCGCTCGATGCTGTCGATTACGGAGCTCATTACGAATCCTTCGCGCTTCTCTCAGTCACGTTCATCATCACCGGAGATCTCGTTCCTTCGTTCCGCGCTCATGGGCGAGAAAAAACCGCCGGACCCAAGTGCGGGACCGCGCGGTGGCGGAATGGTAGCTACTCGGCGTCCGACTCGAACTGCTCGGCACGGGCGCGGCTCTGTTCGAGCCGCCACCGGTGGACCTTCTCGTGGTCCCCGGAGAGCAGAACCTCGGGAACTCCCCAGCCCCTGTGGAGCGGTGGCCGCGTGTAGTGCGGGTACTCCGGCATGCCCTCCAGACGCTGGCTGAAGGACTCCTCGACAGCGCTGTGCTCATGCCCGAGCGCGCCCGGCAGCTTCCTCATCACCACGTCCGCCAGCACCATCGCCGGCAACTCCCCCCCGGCCAGCACATAGCGGCCGATCGAGACCTCATCGTCCGCCAAATGCTCATGCACCCGCTCGTCGAACCCCTCATAGCGCCCGCAGAGCAGAGCAACGTGCGGCTCCGCCGTCAGCTCGTCGGCGATCTGGTCGTCTAGCAACCGCCCGGTCGGTGACAGCAGAACGACCCGAGGCCTCCCTCCCTCCCCGTAGGCAGCCTGCAACGCAGCATCGACCACATCGACCCTAAGCACCATCCCCGCCCCACCGCCATACGGAGCGTCATCGACTTGACCCGCCGTCAGCGGCGTCGTATCGCGATAGTTGAACAACCGCAGCTCGTTGCCCTCCCTGAGCGCGTTCTGAACCGACCGCTGCGACTGGAACCAGTCGAACGCCTCGGGGAACAACGTGAAGATGTCCAGCTTCATGAGCAGATGTCTCAGCTCCAGGAGTCGGGTGGGGATGAAGCGTCTTGTACTTTTTCGCGTTGCCCATCCTCGGACGACCGTACGCGCCCCTCGAAAAAGTTAAGCGAAATCCCCACCCGACTCCTGCCGTTAAGCGGAACCCCTACCTGGACTCCCGCTGACGCAACGGTCAATCGAGGATGTCGACGATCACTCGTCGATCGATCCGGACCGCGGCCGCCTTGGCAATCGTCCTGATCGCGTTCGCGACCCGCCCGCCTTTGCCGATCACCCGACCGAGATCGTCCTCGGCAACGGTCACCTCGTAGACAAGGTCGCCGTCCTCTTCCAGCTCCTCCACGACCACGGCCTCCGGATCCTCCACCAAAGCCCTGACGAGGAACTCGATCAGCTCTGTCATCGGACTGCCGGCCGACCTAGCTACCGGAGGCGGCGATGCCCTTGGTGCGCAGCAGGCCCGCGACCGTCTCCGAGGGCTGCGCCCCGTGCTCGAGCCAGTGGCGCGCGCGCTCCTCGTCGAACTCGATCAGCGACGGGTTGGTCTGCGGGTTGTACTGGCCGATCGTCTCGATCGTGCGGCCGTCGCGCGGCGAGCGCTTGTCGGCGACCACGATCCGCCAGATCGGGTTCTTCTTGGAACCCACCCGTCTGAGTCTGATTCTCACTGCCATAGGACGCGGCAGGTTACAGAATCGGACGCCGCCTCCTCTGCTCCGGCGTGGCCGCGACAATGATCACCGGCGATCTCGCAGCCGCGCTTCCGCGTCCGGGGGCGGCTACCGGCGGCGCATCTTCGGGCGTTGTGCCCCACCGCTCATCTGTGCCAGCTGTTGCGGGTCGGGCATCTTGCCCGAGGCCATCGACCGCATCATCTTGCGCATCTGGTCGAACTGCTTGACGAGCTGGTTGACGTGCTGGACCCGCGTCCCGGAGCCGTTGGCGATGCGTTTGCGGCGGGAGCCGTTGATCATCCCGGGATTGGCCCGCTCGGCCGGCGTCATCGAGAGGATGATCGCCTCGACCCGGTCCAGCTCGCCCTCGTCGACGTCGGCGTTCTTCAGCTGTTTCATCGCCCCCATGCCGGGAAGCATCCCGATCAGGCCGCTGATCGGCCCCATCTTGCGCACCTGGCGCATCTGCTGGAGGAAGTCCTCGAGCGTGAACTGGTCGCGCTTGAGTTTCTCCTGCATGTCTAGCGCCTGCTTCTCGTCGACCTGCTGCTCGGCTTTCTCGATCAGGCTGAGCACGTCGCCCATGCCGAGGATGCGCGAGGCCATCCGGTCCGGGTGGAACCTGTCGAAGTCCTCCAGCTTCTCGCCGGTCGAGGCGAAGAGGATCGGCTTGCCGGTGACCGCCTTGACCGAGAGCGCGGCGCCGCCGCGGGCGTCGCCGTCGAGCTTGGTCATCACCACGCCGTCGAACTCGGCCGCCTCGGCGAAGGACTCGGCAACCCCGACGGCGTCCTGGCCGGTCATCGCGTCGACGACGAGGAGGACGTCGTGCGGCTTGGTCTTCTTGCGGATCCGCGACAGCTCCGCCATCAGATCCTGGTCGACGTGGAGGCGGCCGGCGGTGTCGACGATCAGCACGTCGCGGCGCTCGGTGCGCGCCTGCTGCAATGCCCACTCGGCGATCTCGACCGGGTCGCGCTCGGTCCCCTGCTGGTAGACGTGGGCGCCGGCGCGCTCGCCGACCGTCACCAGCTGCTCGACGGCGGCGGGACGGTAGACGTCGCAGGCGGCGAGGGCGACGTCCTTGCCGTCCTTGCCGAAGTGAAGGGCGAGCTTGGCGCAGGCGGTGGTCTTGCCCGAGCCCTGCAGGCCGGCCATCAGGATCACGGTCGGGCCGCTGGGGGCCAGCGCCAGCTCGCCCCCGGTGCCGCCCATCAGCGCCGCCAGCTCCTCGTTGACGATCTTCACCACCTGCTGGCTCGGGTCGAGGCTCTCCAGCACGTCGGAACCGAGGCAGCGCTCCTTCAGCGTCGTCGTGAAGGATTTGACGACCTTGAAATTGACGTCGGCCTCGAGCAGGGCGAGGCGGATCTCGCGCATCGCCGCGTCGACGTCGGATTCATTCAGCTTGCCGCGCGAGCGAACCTCGGAGAGGGTCGACTGGAGCCGGTCTGAAAGCTGGTCGAACACGGTGCGCGCAGCTTAAGGCACGCTCCGTTTGCCCTTTTTCGCCCTCTGGGCGAAGAAAGGCAAGGGGAGCGGCTACTCGGCCAGCAGCGCTTCGGCGTATTCGGCAGGATCGAACGGGCGCAGGTCCTCCAGCGTCTCGCCGACGCCGATCAGCTTCACCGGGATCCCGAGGTCAGCGGCGATCGCCAGGGCAATGCCGCCCTTGGCGGTGCCGTCGAGCTTGGTCAGGACGACGCCGTCGACCTCGACCGCTTCGGAGAAGACCTTGGCCTGGCGCAGCCCGTTCTGGCCGGTGGTGGCGTCGATCGAGATCAGCGTCTCGTGCGGGGCCTCGGGGATCTGCTTGGCGATCACTCGCCGCACCTTCACCAGCTCCTCCATCAGGTTGCCCTGGGTGTGGAGCCGGCCGGCGGTGTCGACGATGACGACGTCGGCGCTACGGGCGCGGGCGGCGGCGATCGCGTCGAAGGCGACCGACCCCGGGTCGGCGCCGGGCTCGCCCCGCACCAGGTCGGCCCCGGCCCGTTGAGCCCACTCGGCCAGCTGCTCGGCGGCGGCGGCGCGGTAGGTGTCGCCGGCGGCGAGGACCACCGAGAGGCCCATCTCCTTGCTCAGGTGCCAGGCGACCTTGCCGATCGTCGTCGTCTTGCCGGTGCCGTTGACGCCGACCATCATCAGCACCGCCGGCTCGCCCCTGAGGTCGATCGGGCGACGGCCATTGGCGGCGACCTCGGCGAGGATCTCGATCAGGCGGTCGCGGACCGCGGCCCCGTCGGCCGGGACCGTGCCGGCCTCGACCTCGTGCTCCAGCCGCTCGACCACGGCGGCGGTGGTCGGGGCGCCGGCGTCGGCCAGGATCAGCGCCTCCTCCAGCCGCTCCCAGGTCTCCTCGTCGATGCGGTCGAAGAGGCTGGCCGAGATCTCCTCGGTCAGCGCCTGGCGGCTCTTAGAGAGACTCTCGCGCAGGCGGCTGAAGACGCCGCGGGGCTGCGGCTCTGACTCAGCCTCCGGTGAGGCGTTCTCGCTCGCGCGCGAACCGAGGTCGAGTATCTCCTGCCAGCTCGTCGCCATCGATCGGAGAGGCTATCTGCGCGGCGGCGAGCAGCTCCTCCATGGAGGCGCTGAGGTGGTCGGCGATCCGTTCGGCGTCGGGCAGCGCCCGCGGGTCGGCGAGCAGGCCGAAGCTGACCTGGCCGTTGTAACTGAGGATCGCGATCGCGAGCGCGTGTCTCTTGGCGAGAAAGCCGACCGGGTAGATGGCGGTCAGCTCCCGGCCGAGGACATAGAAGGGAACCTGGGGCCCGGGGAAGTTCGTGACCAGGAGGTTGAAGAGGCGGGGAGAGAAGTTGATGGTGGCGGTGGGGCCGAGGAGGACCGGCGGCGCGAAATCCCGGAACCAATCGTTGAGCCCCCAGATCGCCTGCGCCCCCAGCGGCTGCTTGGAAGCCTTGAGCTCATCCATCGCGGCGCTGATGATGTGCATCCTCCGCACCGGATCGGCGACCCCGACCGGCAACGGGCCCCGCATCGCGGTCAGCTTGTTGCCGAGCTCGCCGTGCTCGTTTTCCGTTCGGATCGAGACCGGCACGAGTGCCTTCAGCTCCATCCCTTCGATCGGCACCTCGCGTTCCTGGAGCCAGCGGCGCAGAGCGCCGCTGGCGACGGCGAGCGAGACGTCGTTGACGGTTCCGCCCAGGGAGTTCTTGATCCGCTTGAAGTCAGCGAGGTCGAAGGTCGACCAGCAGAAGTTCCGCTCGGTGCTGATGTCGCAATTGAAAGGGACCTTAGGCGCCGGCTTGGCCAGGTTCCAGGTCACCTCCCAGAGGCCCGCGAGGCCGTCTACCGTCCGCCTGCGCGCCCGGTTCGGCTCCCGCAGCGCGCGCCGCAGCCAGCGGACCAATCGCCCGAGGGTCTCGCCGAGGCCGGTGGCGGCCCGCGCCAGCAGAGCCGACGTCGAGGGGGTCCCCGCTGGCGTCCAGGGAGTCTCGTCGCGGGCCGGCTCGGCTCGTGGCTCGACGTCGAACAGCAGCATGCCGATGTCGACCGCCGAGATCCCATCCGCCATCGCGTGGTGGGTCTTGTAGACGATCGCGAAGCGGTCGTCTTCGAACCCTTCGACCAGGACCAGCTCCCAGAGCGGTTTGGAGCGATCGAGCGGAGGCGCGAGCACCTCGCCGACCAGGCTCTGGAACTGAGCCTCGGTCCCCGGCTCGGGCAGCCTCATCCTGCGCACGTGCTGGTGGATGTCGAACTCCGCGTGGTCTATCCAGAACGGCGTCCCGAGCCTCAGCGGAGGGAACGCGAGCCGTTGCCGCAGCCGCGGCAGCAGATGGACCCTGCTGCGGATGTGAGCGAGGAGGTCCTCGTGGTCGGGCGGGCTTCCCTCGCACATCAGTAGGGCGCCGATCGCCATGTGGCCGTTTGATTTCTCGTTGGTCAGGAACGACGTGTCGAACGACGTCAACCGGTCCAAGTGCCTCTGGGGCATTCTTCCCTCCTCCCTACCGAGGAGCCTACCCTACGCCTGGGTTCTTCAAAAACTCTGGTCGGGGCCGGGCGCAACCGTTTTAGGCGGCGACAGAGAGGTCCCCGCTCGTCTCCTCGCCGTCTTCCCCGCGCGGCAGGCGACGCGAGACGACCTTGGTCACCCCGTCGCCGCCCATGCTGACTCCGTAGAGGACGTCGGCGGCGTCCATCGTCCGTTTCTGGTGGGTGACGATGACGAACTGGGCGCGGTCGGAGAAGCGGCGGACCAGCTGCAGGAAGCGGTCGATGTTGGCGTCGTCGAGGGCGGCCTCGACCTCATCGAGGATGTAGAACGGGCAGGGCCGGGCGAGGAAGACGGCGAAGACGAAGGCCAGCGCGACAAGGGACTTCTCGCCGCCCGAGAGCAGCGAGAGCTTGCGGGTCGACTTGCCGGCCGGGGTGACCTCGATCTCGACCCCCAGCTCCTCGCGCTCCTCTTCCTCCTCCTCGATCTCACGCTCCGGCTCGGCGTCGGTCGGAGGCTCCTGCTCCCCGCTGGGCCGCTCCTCCTCGCGGACCGGTCGCAGGCTGACCCGGCGCAGGCGACCGCGGCCGCCGGGGAAGAGGTGCTCGACCATCTCCTCGAAGTTCTTCGCGGTCGCCTCGAAGGTCTCCTCGAAGGCCCGCTCGATCTCGCTGTCGATGTCGCGGATCAGCGTCTCCAGCTCCCGCATCGCCCGCTCGGTGTCCTCGCGCTGCGCCCGCAGGCTCTCGACGTGCTCGCGCGCCTCGTCGTACTCGCGCTCGGCCAGCGGGTTGACAGGGCCGATCTGGGCACGGCGGCGATCCAGGCGCTCCAGCTGGCGGTCGATCTCGGCTCGCTCCTCCTCGCTCATCGCCTGCTCGGCGGGCGCCACCTCCTCGCCGAGGCGCTCGGCGATGCCGGCCAGCTCTCGCTCCGCCTCGGCGCGTCGGTCGCTGAGATGGGCCGCCTCGACCTCGACCCTGGTCAGCTCGTCGGAGATGGCCTTCATCTCCGACTGCAGCTCGTACTCCTGCCGCGAGCAGGCACGCAGCTCCTCGGCGATCTCGTCGCCGTCGCCCTCGCCGCCGAGGACCCTGCCCTCGGTCCGCTCGACGCGGGCCCGGATCGCCGCCCCGACGCCCTCGATCGCGGCCAGCGCGGCGCGGGCGTCGTCGAGCAGCGCCTCGCCGCCGGCGACCCGCTTGCGCAGGGCCTCCCGATGGCGCTCGCCGAGCAGTCCCTCGGCGCGCCGGGCGTGGCGGGAGGCGCGCTCGGCCCCGTCGCGGACCTTGCCGAGCGCCGCCTCGCGGTCCGCCTCCGCGGCCTCGTCGGAGCGAGCGATGGCAAGGCCCCCGACCGCGGCGCTGAGGCCGGCGTCGATCTCGCCCAGCTCCTGCCCCAGCTTGCGGGCCCGCTCGACGGGGGCACCGCCTGCGCCGACGTCGAGGGTCAGCGGCCCCAGCTCGGCGCGCAGGGACTCCAGCCTCGCCTCCAGCTCAGCCTCGCGACCGGAGAGACTGGCGGCGCGAACGGCGATCCGCTCCTGCTCGCCGCGCAGCTTCGTCAGCAGTCCCCAGGCCCGGGTGCGCTCGCGGTCGCGGGCGGCGAAGCGCTCCTCGGCCTCACGGCGGCGCTTGCCGACCTCGGCCAGCCGCTCCTCGATCTTGGCGCGGGTCGCCCGCGCCTTCGCCGCCACTTTCTCGGCCGCCGCGGCGCGATCGGCGCCAAAGCGCAGTTCCTCGGAGACGATCCGGCCGCGCAGGCCGAGCTCCTCGCGCTCGACCCGGGCGCCCAGCTCGGCCGCCTGCGCCTGGCGCTTCAGCGGGCGCAACCTGGCACGGGCCTCGCGCTCCACGTCCAGGGCACGGTCGAGGTTGTCGCGGGCCGCGCGCAGCTTCAGCTCAGCCCGGCGCCGGCGCTTGCGGTGCTTGCCGAGGCCGGCGGCCTCCTCGACCAGGAGGCGCCGCTCGCGCGGCTTGGAGTGGACGATGGTCTCGACCCGGCCCTGGCTGATCACCGAGTGCATCTCGCGCCCGAGGTTGGTGTCGGAGAGGACGTCGGTGATGTCAGCGAGGCGGCAGCGGGCGCCGTTGAGCCGGTAGATACCGTCGCCGGAGCGGTCGAGGCGGCGCTGTATCGCGATCTCGGCAAACTCGCTGGCGGCGCGGCCGTCGGAGTTGTCGATCACGACCTCGACCTCGGCGGCGCGGCGCTGGCCGATCCCCTTGCCACCGGCGGAGATCACGTCCTGCATCGAGGCACCGCGGATCGCGCCCGGGCTCTGCTCGCCCAGCGCCCAGAGGACGGCGTCGGTGATGTTCGACTTGCCGGAGCCGTTGGGGCCGACGATCACGCTGACGCCGGGCGAGAACTCGAGGCTCACCCGCTCGGGGAACGACTTGAACCCCTTCATCGTGATCGATCTCAGATACATGCGCTCCTCGGTCCTGCGATGCCTAGGCTCGCGGTTGAGTCGGACGCGACGCTTGCCACCGGCCTAGCCCCCGAGCTGTTTCAGGGCCTGCTCCGCCGCGACCTGCTCGGCCGCCTTCTTGCTCCGGCCCACACCCTCCCCGACCCGCTCGGAATCGACGATCGCCTCCACCTCGAAGGTACGCCGATGCGGTGGGCCCGTGGCGTCGATCACCTCATAGCTTACGCGCGCCCCGCGCCGGGCGAGCAGCTCCTGCAGGGCGGACTTGAAATCGATCCGGGTCTCGGCGGCGTGCTCGATCCGCGGCTCGAAGGCGGCCGCGACCGCCAAGGCGGTGCGCTCGAAGCCGAAGGCCAGATAGCAGGCACCGATCAGCGCCTCGGTGGCCTCCGGCAGCGGCCGCTCGCCGTCGAGCAGGATCTCGGCCGGGATCGCCGCTGTGATGCCCTCCGGCTCGGCCTCGCGCAGCATCTCCGGGACCCCCAGCTGGCGACCGACCTCGGCGCAGGAGACGCCGCTGACCGCCTGGTTGTGGATCTTCGTCAGGCCACCGGAGTCGACGGTGGCGAAGCGCTCGAAGAGATCGGTCGCGACCGAGAGCCCGAGAACGCTGTCGCCGAGGAAGGCGAGGCGCTCGAAGGAGTCGACCCGGTGCTCGGTCCAGGAGGAGTGGGTCAGCGCCTGCTCGCGCAGCTCGGCGGGCAACTCGTCGATCAGGGCCGAGAGCGCCGCGACCGCCGACTCCGGTTCCGCCGCCACCTGCTCAGGCCGGGGCGTGCTCGACCACGAAGCCGACCGCGTCGCCGACCGTCTCGATCCTCGACGCCTGCTCCTCGGAGACGGTGACACCGTAGCGATCCTCCAGCTCCATCACCAGCTCGTAGAGGTCGAGGGAGTCGGCATCGAGATCCTCCTTGAAGCGGGTCCGCTCGGTGATCTTCTCGACGTCGACCTCGAGCTCCTCGGCCAGGTGCTCGCGGACGAGGGTCAGGACTTCGTCGCGCTTCATCCCGTCCTTCCTATCACGTGCCCTCCCCGGCAGCGAGAGCGCCGCGCGTGGCGCCCCCTTCGCGCAGCAGCGCCGCGGTGCGGCCGACCGCGTCGACGTCGGCGCAGCGCGCCGCCAGGCGCACGGCGTTGGCGATGCCTTCGGCGCCGGAGCTGCCGTGGCCGACGACGGCGATACCGCGCAGCCCGAGCAGGATCGCGCCGCCGGTTGTGTCGGGGTGAAGCTCGCGGCGCAACCCGCCCAGCGCGGGTTTCAGCAGCAGCCCGCCCAGCGCGGCGACCGGGTTGGAGCGGGCGGCGTCGCCGACCGCGCCGGCGACGGTGCGGGCGGTTCCCTCCATCAGCTTCAGGGCGACGTTGCCGGTGAAGCCGTCGGTGACGACGACGTCGACCGCGGCTGCCGGCAGGTCGCGCCCCTCGACGTTGCCGGCGAACTCGATCCCCGGCGCGGCCGAGAGCACCCGGTGGGCCTCGACGACCTCCTCGCGCCCCTTGCCGGCCTCCTCGCCGACCGTGAGCAGCCCGACTGTCGGGCTCTCGACCTCGAGGACGGCAGCGCTGAAGGCGGCCCCGAGGAAGGCGAACTGGACCAGGTGCTGGGCGCGGACCTCGACGTTGGCGCCGACGTCGAGGAAGAGCACCGGTTTGCCCGGCACCGGCAGCTGCACCGCAAGGGCCGGCCGCTGGACGCCCTTGAGGCGGCGCAGGCCGAAGGTCGCCGCCGCCATCGTCGCCCCGGTCGAGCCAGAGCTGACCATCGCGTCGGCGGCGTCTTCGGCGACGTCGCGGGCGGCGCGCACCACGGAGGCCTCAGGCTTCGAGCGGACCGCTGGCACCGGGTCCTCCTCGTTGGCGATCCACTCGGTGGTCGGGACCACCTCGACCCCCCCCACGCCGTCGAGGCCCAACTCGGCGGGCGGCCCGAAGACACGGACGCCGATCCCGCCTTCGGCAGCCAGGCGAGCGCCCTCAGCGAGGACATCGAATCCCTGCTCAGCCCCGTACCCGTCGAGGGCAACGGTGACGCCGCGCCCAAGCGCCACGGCTACTCGGAGTCGGGGGCGCCAGTCGCCGGAGCCTCGGCGACTTTGTGAGAAATGACCTCACGACCGGCATACGTGCCGCAGGTGGGGCAGACTCGGTGCGGCAACCGCGGGCTGTGGCAGCGCGGACAGCTGTTCAAACGTGCCTTGCCCGCCTTGTGGTTGGCGCGCCGCTTGTCGCGCCGCGCACTCGACGTTCTCTTCTTAGGGACAGCCATTGGACGCGGAATGGTACCCGGTCGCGACCGGACCTGCCGCTCGTCCCAGGCCGCTGTGTCCCGTCGCCCACCAAGCGAGTCGGGCACCCCTCCGAACGGCTTGTACTTCTGCGGCAATCCGCCCACGGCCAGCCGACCACTCTCCATCGCAGCAAGTTGAGTGAGGAGGGGTGCCCAACTCGCTCAGTAGGTCGCCCGGATGACGGCTAGGTCCCCGGACTGCCAGGTGACTTCGCCGTCGGACCACTCCACCACGTTCTCGAGCTGCCTTGACTCGAAGAGGTCGCCGATCACCAGCGAACGGGCGTGGTCCTTGACACGGCGGAACAGGGCCCGCTTCTGATCGTCGCTCAGCTGGTTGACCGAGAGGACGGAAATGACGAGGTCCCAGGGACCGTCGGGGAGCGGATCCTCCATGCGGGCGAGCTGGACGTCGTCGTAGGTCTTGCGGGCGCGGAAGACCATGTCGGGGCTGGCGTCGAGGCCGACGACCCAGGCGTCGGGGTGGGCCTCGATCAGGCGGCGCGTCGTCTCCCCCGTGCCCATCCCCAACTCCAGCACGCGCTCGGGCGGGAACGGAATCGCCGCCACGGCCTGGTCCTGCAGATCGTCGTAGCCGGGGATCTCGGCGCGGATCCGCTCCAGGTAGACCTCGGGTGTCCAGTCGAATTGACCCATCTCGTAACCTCGTCGGGAGGGAGTCATCGTAAGCCCGTACCCAGCGGAGGTTCGCTCATGTCCCAAGCGCGCACCACGACCATCGACCTGGCGCGGCTCTCGCTGGCCCACGGCGAGGGCAAGCGAATCGAGGTCCCGGTCGAGCTCGATCCCTTCGAGCTCGGCGGCCAGGCCTACGTTGCGAGCCCGGCCTCTCCCACCGTCCGGCTCGAGGTCTCCCGCCCCAGCGGCGGCTACGCCTTCCGGCTCCAGTTCCCGGTCCACCTCGAGGGGCCGTGCATGCGCTGCCTGGAGCCTGGGGGCCTCGACCTGGAAGTCGAAGCCCGCGAGGTCGACCAGGCCGCGACCGAGGACGAGGAGCTGCGTAGCCCCTATGTCGTCGACGACGAGCTCGACATCGGCCGCTGGGCCCACGATGCCACCCTCCTGGCCCTCCCCACCCGTTTCCTCTGCCGCCCCGATTGCGCCGGCCTCTGCCCAGTCTGCGGCGAGAGCCTGAACGACGCCGATCCCGCCGACCACGAGCACGACAGCGGCATCGACCCCCGCTGGTCCGCCCTCAAAGACCTGAAATTGGAGTAACACCCGTCCTTGAAGCTGTTCAGCTACCCGGGCGCGTTACGCGGGGCGGGTCCAGTACCTCTCCGAACGGCTTGTACTTCTGCGGCAATCCGCCCACGGCCAGCCGACCACTCTCCATCGCAGCAAGTTGAGTGGGGAGGGGTACTGGACCCGTCCCCCACCCAGCTACTGCTGCTCGAGCTCAGCGGCCGGTTCGTCGTCGCGCCCGGCGAGCCGGTCACGCCCGCGCTGCACGGCGGCGAGGAACTTCTGGAGGTTGACTTCGAGGGTGTTGAGGATCTCGTCGGCGTAGTCCTCGGCGCCGAGGCGGATTTCACGCTCGCGGGTGCGGGCGTCCTCGACGATCTCGTCGGCTGCGCGCTCGGCCTGCTTGGTGACCTCCTCGTCGGAGATCAGGCGGGCCTGCTGCTCGCGCGCCTCGCGGACGATCCGCTCGGCCTCGCGTTTGGCCTCGGCCAGCATCTCCTGGCGCTCCTTGACGATCCAGCGCGCCTGCTTGATCTCCTCGGGGATCGTGGCGCGCATCTGATCGAGGAGGTCGTAGATCTCCTCGCGGTCCACGCGCACCTGGTCCGTCAGAGGGACGGGACGGGCGTTGTGGACGACGTCGTCCAGCTTGTCTATGAGGACCAGAACGTCCATTGGCAGGTCGTAAGCCTACGTGTATGCGGGGGGTTTGGTGAAGATGCCGTTATCCAGGCCGTTTTTTGCAAGCCGTCGCCCACGAAGCCGACCGCGAGGAAAGCCTACCTGTCGTCCAGGCGGTCGGCGAGCGCGACCGCGACAGGGGCGGGGACGAGGTCGGAAACGTCGCCCCCGAAGGTGGCCATCTCCTTGACCCCGGTCGAGGAAAGGAAGCTGTAGTGGGGAGAGGCGATCACGTAAATGCTCTCGATCCCCGGGTCGAGCTTGCGGTTGAGCTGGGCCATCTCGAACTCATACTCGAAGTCGGAGATCGCCCGCAGGCCCTTGACGATCGCCTTGGCGCCGTAGTCGCGGGCGAACTCGACCAGCAGCGTGGCGAAGATATGCACCTCGACGTTGGGCAGGTCGGCGGTCGCCTCACGGACGAAGTCGCGACGCTCTTCGGCGTTGAAGAGCGTCTTCTGCTTGCGCACGGGGTTGTTGACGACGCCGACGACGACGCGGTCGAAGACCCGCGCGGTGCGGGTGATGATGTCGATATGGCCGTTGGTGACCGGGTCATAGCTGCCCGGGCAGACGACCGTGCCGTTGCGCTCGCTCACTCGCCCCCCTTCCCGTATATGCAGACGTCGGCGGCCCCGTAGCGGCGCTGCCGCAGTCGCTCCAGCGAATCGATTCGCAGCGGCCGGCCGGCGCCGCTCTCGACGATCGCCCGCCCGCCGCTGGCGAGCAGGCGGGGCAGATGGGTGTCCAGATCCTGCGCCACGCGGTCGGCGAGTCTATAGGGGGCGTCGACGAAGACGAGGTCGAAGCGGGGGGCATCGGGGGCCTCGGGAACCGCGGCCAGCCAGCGCCCGACGTCGGCCCGGACCAGCTCCGCGCGCCCGCCCAGGCCGAGCCGCTCGACGTTGCCGAGGGCGGGCCGGGTGTCGCGGTCGACGAGGACGGCGCGGCTGGCGCCGCGCGAGAGCGCCTCGATCGCGAGGGCGCCGGTGCCGCTGTAGAGGTCGAGGACGGCGGCCCCCACGACGCGCTCGCCCAGGGCCGAGAAGATCGCCTCGCGGACGCGGTCGGAGGTCGGGCGGACCTTCCAGCCGCGGGGCGCGACCAGGCTCTGCCCACCAAGCTCTCCGGCGATCACCCTCACAGGGCCATTAGAGAGGAATCGGGTCGGCGGCGCCGGCGCCGAAGCGGCGGTGAGCGGCGTCGAGCAGCGGGCCCAGCGCCAGGTCCTCGAGCGAGCCGTGGCGCCTGAGCAGCGCCAGCACCTCTTCGCGAGCCGCCACCAGGGTGGGCGTGTCGTCGGGCAGGTCGGCGACGGCGAAGCGCGGCAGGCCGTGCTGGCGAGTGCCGAGGATCTCGCCTTCGCCGCGCAGGCTGAGATCGACCTCGGCGAGCTTGAAGCCGTCGCGCTCGGCGGCGACTGCCTTCAGCCGCCGCCGCGCCATCCCCCCTGCCTTTTCGGCGAAGAGCATGCACTGGGAGGGGTGCTCGCCACGCCCGACCCGGCCGCGCAGTTGATGCAGCTGGGAGACGCCGAAGCGCTCGGCCCCCTCGATCACCATCACGGTGGCATTGGGGACGTCGATGCCGACCTCGATCACGGTGGTTGCCACCAGCACGTCGATCTTCCCCTCGGCGAACTTCCCCATCGCCTCCGCCTTGCGAGCCGAAGGCATCTGCCCGTGCAGAACACCGACCTCGAAGCCGCGCAGCTCGCCCGCGCGCAGCCGCTCGGCCTCGACCTCCGCCGCCTTGCCTGGCAGTTTCTCCGACTCTTCCACCAGCGGGCAGACGACGAAGGCTTGGCGGCCCTCGCGCAGCCGTTCGCGCAGAAACTCGTAGGCGCCAGCGCGGCGGTCCTCGCCGACCAGCCAGGTCTCGACCGGCCGGCGCCCCACCGGCAGCTCGTGCAGGGCAGTCGTGTCGAGGTCGCCGTATTCGGTCAGCGAGAGCGTCCGCGGGATCGGCGTCGCGGTCATATGGAGTACGTGCGGCGCCATCCCCTCCACCCCCTTGGAGTCGAGGGCGCGGCGCTGCTCGACCCCGAAGCGGTGCTGCTCGTCGACGACGCAGAGGCCGAGGCGGGCGAACTCGACGGCTGGCTCGATCAGCGCGTGAGTGCCGACGATCAGCCCCAGCTCGCCGCTCGCGAGACGGTCGAGCGCCTCGCGGCGCCGCGCCGCCGGCGTCGCCCCGGTCAGCAGCGCGAAGGGAGTCGCGTCTTCCGCCAGCAGGCGGCCGAGGGTGACCGCGTGCTGCTCGGCCAACGTCTCGGTCGGTGCCATCAGCACCGCCTGGAAGCCGGCTTCGAGCGCCCGCAGCATCGAGTAGACGGCGACCACCGTCTTGCCCGAGCCGACCTCCCCCATCAGCAGCCGCTGCATCGGCTCGCCCGAGTCGAGATCGGCCTCGATCTCGTCGAATGCCACCAGCTGGTCCCCGGTCGGCTCGAACGGCAGCGATTCGAGCCAGCGGCCAACCGCGTCCCCCGGTTTGCCGAGCCGCGGCGCCGGCCGGGCGGTCCGGTGCGTCCTTTTGCGCGTGGCGAGGATCGCTTGATGCAGGAACAGCTCTTCGAACGCCACCCGGCCCAGGGCCGCCTCGGCTTCCTCTTCGTCCTGCGGGAAGTGAGCCGCCCGGATCGCGTCCCCGACCCCGGCCAGCTCGCGCCGCGCCCGCAGCTCCGCCGGCAGTCCCTCGATCGCGTTCGGCGCCCACCGGCTCGCCTGCTTCGCCCAATCGCGCAGGCGCTGCGGGCGCAAATTCTCGGTGGCGGGATGGATAGGGACGAACCCCGAGGGCCGCGGGTCCTGTCGAGGGGGAGAGTCCTGCGGGCGGGCAGCTTTGTCCGTTCTCGGACTCTCCCCCTCGCCACCCCCGGCGGAGAGGATTTCGTACTCGCTCACCCCGAAGCCGCGTTTGGTGAGCTTGCCGGTGAGCATGAGCCGAGTTCCGGGAACCAGCTTTTCGGCAATCCAAGGCTGGTTGAACCAGGTGGCGCGTACGTGACCGCTTTGATCGCCGACTTTGACGCTGGTGATGGTCAGGCCGCGACGGCGGAATGGGCGCGGTTTGGCGCCGAGAACCTCAACCAGGACGGTTCCCTGCTCTCCCGACTCGAGATCCGCCAGTGGCTGGACCGTGCGGTCGCGGTGGCTGTGGGGGAAGCGCATGAGGACGTCGCCGACCGTGCGCAGGCCGGCTTCGGCTGCCGCCTCGGAGAGCTTTGGGCCGACGCCGTCGAGGATCGCGAGAGGGGCGTCGAGAGCGCTCGGGCGGGGCCAGTGGACGGGGGCGCCACGCAGGTCGGCGCGGCTCAGCTCGCGGGTGCCGGCAAAGGAGCGCACCGCTACTGGGCGGCGAGCAGCCACCACCAGCTCGGCTGGCCCCCCTCATGGGCCTCCACCTCGACGCCGTCGGGCACGTGGGTGTCGATCTCCTCCAGCGCTATCGGCGCCCCCTCGCCGGCGATCACGGTGACGATCTCCGCCCCCTCGGCGAGGTGCTGGATCGTCGTCGCCAGGGTCGAGCCGGCGCCGCCCCAGGCGACGATCTCGCCGTCGGCGAAGCCGACCGCGTCGCCCTGCTTGAAGCGGCCCTGGGCGTCGTCGCGGGCCGCGGGGGCGATCCCGCCCGTGGCGACGCCGTCGAGCGCCGCCTCGAGCCGCTCGGCGTTCTCTGCGGCCGTGGCGCCCGGGTCGAGCTCGACCAGCGCCAGCAGGCTCGCCTGCTGTGATGTCGCGCGCACCACCCGGGCCGGCTTCTCCGACAGCTCGCAGGCTCGCTCGGCCGCCATCACCACGTTGGAGGAGCTGGGCAGCACCAGCACCTCCTCCGCCGGCACCCCGTGGATCCCGGCCAGCAGCTCGTAGGTGGAGGGGTTGAGCGTCTCGCCGCCGGGGACGACGTGGGCACCGAGCTCGGAGAAGAGCCGCTTCAAGCCATCGCCGGCGGCGACCGCTATCACGCCCGTGCGGCCAGCGGCGCCAAGCCGTGCGTTGCGTTCGGCCATCTGCTCGCGCATGTCGGCGACGTCGAGGTTGGCGACCTGGCCGGCGCCCTCGAACAGCGCCACGGCCGCCTCCGGTTCGTCGGTGTGGACGTGGACCTTGAGCGTCGCCTCGTCGCCGACGACGAGGACCGAGTCGCCCAGCCCCTCCAGCCGGGGCAGGAACTCGCGCGACGAGAGGCCGCTGCCGGCGACGATGAAATTGGTGCAGTAGCGGAAGCGACTGTCCTCGTGGTGAGGGAGGCTGAGACGCGGCGCCTCGTGGCGCGGTACCTCGGGAAGCTCGGCGTCGTCGCCACGCAGGCCGGCGACGACGCCGGCGAGGATCAGGACGAGGCCGTGCCCGCCGGCGTCGACGACGCCGGACTCACGCAGCACCTCGAGCTGCTCCGGCGTGCGCGCGACCGCTCGCTCGCCGTCCTCGATCGCCCGCTCCAGCACTGCGGCCAGGATCGCGTCCTGCTGCTCTTCGGAGACGTCGCGATCGAGTCGCTGCTTGTCGGCCTCGAGATGGGCCAGCTGGCGGGTCAGCGAATGGGCCATCTCCCGGAAGACGGTCAGCATCGTCCCCTCGGCCGGCTCGCGCACCGACTCGTAGGCGGCGTCGGCGGCCCTGGCGAAGGCGGACGCGACGAGAACGGGGTCGACCAGCTCACCGGGCCGGCTGGCCAGCTCCTCGGCGGCGCCGCGGACGATCTGGCTGAGGATCACTCCCGAGTTGCCGCGGGCGCCCATCAGCGCCGCCCGCGCCAGCGCCTGCACCAGCTGCGTGCGGCCCACGTCGTCGACGGCGAGCCCGTCCAGCCGGTCGAGCTCCTCCATCACGGCGCGCAGCGTCATCGCCATGTTGTCGCCGGTATCGCCGTCGGCGACCGGGAAGACGTTGAGGTCGTTGACCTCCTGGCGTCGCGCCTCCAGCGAGGCGTAGGCAGAGCTGATGACCCGCCGGAACCGGGCGATCGAGGGATCGGACATCGGCAGGGGAATCTAGCCGCCGCCGGAGATGGCTGGGAGGCAGCCGCACAGGGCCGTTGCTACCGTGGCGCCGGATGCGACGCTTCGCCACCTGGTGCACCGGTCACCGCAAGACGGTGATCATCGGCTGGATCGTGGCCCTGATCGGGGTCGGGATGCTGGCCGGCTCGGGCGGTTCGGCTTACACGGAAGAATTCAAGCTTCCCGCCTCGGACTCCAAGGAAGCCTTCGACCTGCTCGAACACAAATTCCCGCGGCAGTCCGGGGACACGGCGCAGATCGTCTTCAAGGCCCCGGCGGGGGTCGAATCGGCGGGGGTCCGGCGGAAGCTGGAAGGCGTCTTCGCGAAGATCGCCAAGTTCCCGCACGTCAGTGAAGTCGCCAGCCCCTACAAGGGCGGCGGCGCGGCCGCGATCAGCGACGACGGCAAGATCGCCTACGCGACGATCCAGTTCGACGTAACGAACGACAAGCTCGACAAAGCCAAAACGAGAGAAATCATCAAGACCGCCCAGGCCGCGGGCGGCGACGGTCTCCAGGTCGAGCTCGGCGGCCAGCCGATCGAGGAAGCGCGCCAGGAAGAAGGCGGCGACTCGTCGTTCGGGATCGGCCTGCTGGCGGCGATCGTGATCCTCCTGCTGACCTTCGGCTCGGTGGTGGCGATGGGACTGCCGCTGCTGACGGCGCTCTTCGCCCTCGGAGTCGGGCTCAGCCTGGTCACGCTCGGCACCCACGTCTTCGACACCGCCAACTTCGCGCCGCAGCTGGCGGCGATGATCGGCCTCGGCGTCGGCATCGACTACGCGCTCTTCATCCTCACCCGCTTCCGCAACGGACTCGACGAAGGACTCGAGCCCCGCCCCGCCGCGATCGCCGCGGTCGACACCGCCGGGCGGGCCGTTCTGTTCGCCGGCATCACCGTGATCATCTCCCTGATGGGGATGCTGCTGCTCGGCATCAGCTTCCTCTACGGGGTCGCGATGGCCGCGGCGCTGGCGGTGCTGTTCACGATGATCGCGGCGCTGACGCTCTTGCCGGCGCTGCTGGTGATCGCCGGCCGCCGGGTCGACCGGCTTCGCATCCCCGGCCTCGGCAGCCGCGCGACCAGCATGGACGAGAACAGCCGCTGGTTCCGCTGGAGCCGCGTGGTCCAGCGCCGGCCATGGCTCGCCGCGCTGCTCTCGGGGGCGCTGCTGCTGGCGCTCTGCATCCCCACCCTCTCGCTGCGACTCGGCTCAAACGACGCCGGCACCGACCCCTCTGGGACGACCACGCGCGAAGCCTACGACCTGCTCGCCGAAGGGTTCGGCGCGGGCTTCAACGGGCCTCTCGCGATGGTCGCCGCGCTGCCGTCGAAGGGCGAAGACGCGGGGCTGACCCAGCTCTGCAGGACGCTCGAAAGCGAAGCCGGCGTCGCCGCGGTCACCCCGGTCACCCTCAACCCCGCCAAGAACACCGGCGTCTGCCAGGTCTACCCGACGACCTCGCCGCAGAGCGTCGACACGACGCGGCTGCTCGACCACATCCGCGCCGACGTGATTCCTCCGATCGAGCAGAGGACCGGCGTCCAGCTCCACGTCGGTGGGATCACGGCGATCTTCGAGGACTTCGGCAACGCGATCTCGGAAAAGCTGCCGCTCTTCATCGGTGTCGTCGTGCTGCTCTCGGCGCTGCTGCTGATGATCGTCTTCCGCTCGCTGCTGGTGCCGCTGAAGGCGATGGTGATGAACCTGCTCAGCATCGGCGGCGCATTCGGCCTGATCGTCGCCGTCTTCCAGTGGGGCTGGGGAGCGAGCCTGATCGGCGTCGACGGCACCGGGCCGATCATCTCCTTCTTCCCCGTCTTCCTCTTCTCGATCGTCTTCGGGCTCTCGATGGACTACGAGGTCTTCCTGATGTCGCGCATCCACGAGGAGTGGGAGCACCGGCACGACGCCAGCCTCGCCGTCACCCGCGGCCTGGCTCTGACCGGCCGCGTGATCACCGCGGCGGCAGCGATCATGGTCACCGTCTTCGCCTCCTTCATGATCGGCGAAGACCGGATCATCAAACTCTTCGGCCTCGGCCTCGCCTCCGCCGTCCTCATCGACGCCGTGATCATCCGCTCGGTCCTGGTCCCGGCCGTGATGCAGCTCTTCGGCAGGAGCGCCTGGTACTTCCCCGACTGGCTCGGCCGCATCCTGCCGCGGCTGCACGTCGAGCCAGCGGAGGGCGACCCCGCCCCCACCGGCGAGCACCCCGCCGTGGTCCCCCAGACGGACTGACCCGCTCTTCGGAGTAGGGCGCTGGAAGGGATGCCGATGCCCCTCCCCGTGAATTGCTGTCGCCCGCCTGCGGCGGGCTCTCGGTTGGAGCGCGACTACGCCGCGCAGATATGAGATTGCATATCGCGCCCTTCGCGCACATTCCCGCGGAGAGGTACCGGCTCCCCTGGCCGACGCCCGGCGCCCGCTCCGCTTGCCTTTCTTCGCCCACAGGGCTAATAAAGGCAAGCGGAGGAAGCGGCCGGCCGGCGTCCTGGTTAGCTTGAAGCTGGCGGCGCGCGTCTGTGGAAGGGTTCCGGTCGCCCTCAGCGAATGTGCGCGAAGGGCACGATGTGCAATCTGATGTTCGCGCGGCGTTAGCCGCGCTCAGATATCGGAGCTAAGGCCGCGGCCGTGCGACTGAGTTCGACTGGAGGGCAACCGGACCCCTCCCCACCACACCGTGGTGCGGCGTCAGGCGGCCTTGGTGACCTTGTTGGACTTCAGGCAGCGCGTGCAGACGTAGGCGCGCATGGTGCGACCGTGGTCCTGGATCCGGACCTTTTGGAGGTTCGGCTCGAAGCGCCGCTTGGTGGCGACCATCGAGTGGCTCCGGGACTGGCCGAACGCCGGTCCTTTGCCGCAGCTATGGCATACCTTGGCCATCGGGATCGTGGATCGTAGATGATCGGCTACGAAACCGCGTGCGACATCCAGGCCGCGGGGTTTCGTGGCCGATCATCCTTCGCCAGTCAGGAGAACTGGCGCTTGAGCAGCGCCATGCGGGCGACGGTCAGGGCGGCGTTGCGGCCCTGGTCGCGCTTGCCGCCGCCGGCCCGGGCCAGGGCCTGCTCCATGTTGTCGCAGGTGATGACTCCGAAGGCGCAGGGGACGCCGGTCTCGAGCTGGACGTTCTGGATGCCGCGGGCCGCCTCGGCGCAGACGAAGTCGTAGTGGTCGGTCTCGCCGCGGATGACGACGCCGAGGCAGGCGACGCCGGCGAAGTCGCCGCTGCGGGCGTGCAGCTTGGCGACAAAGGGCAGCTCGTAGGCGCCGGGGACGGAGACCTGGCTGACCGAGGCGGCCGGGACCCCGGCCAGCTCGAAGCCCTCGTTGGCGCCGTTCAGCAGGCGCTGGGCGAGGTCCTCGTAGAAGCGACCGACGCAGACGGCGAAGCGCAGCGGCGCCAATGTCGCCCGCTCCTCCTCGCTGAACCGCTCCAGGAAGGCTCCCGCCTCAGCCATCGGCGCCCCTAGCGTCGCGCTCCTCCTCGTCGTGGAGCATCTCCTCGTCGAGCGCCAGGCCCTGGTGGTGCAGCGTGTGGCCCATCTTGTCGCGCTTGGCGCGCAGGTAGGCCTCGTTGTGGGTGTTGGGGTGGGCCTCGATCGGCACCTGCTCTGAGACCGAGAGCCCGTAGCCCTCGAGGCCGACGATCTTTTTCGGGTTGTTGGTGAGGATGCGGATGCTGGTCAGGCCGAGGTCGCCGAGGATCTGGGCGCCGATCCCGTAGTCGCGCAGGTCCGCCGGCAGCCCCAGCTTGAGGTTGGCCTCGACCGTGTCGGCTCCCTCCTCCTGCAGCTTGTAGGCGCGCAGCTTGTTGAGCAGGCCGATCCCCCGCCCCTCCTGGGAGAGGTAGAGGAGGACGCCCTGGCCCTCCTCCTCGATCATCGCCAGCGCCGAGGCGAGCTGCTCGCCGCAGTCGCAGCGCATGCTGTGGAAGACATCGCCGGTGAGGCACTCGCTGTGGACGCGGACGAGCACGTCCTCGGCCCCGTCGACCTCGCCCTTGACCATCGCCACGTGGTGTTTGTCGTCGACCAGCGAGCGGTAGCCGACCGCGGTGAAGTCGCCGAACTCGGTCGGCAGCGCAGTCGAGACGACCCGCTCGACCAGCTTCTCGGTGCGGCGCCGGTAGGCGATCAGGTCGGCGACCGTGATCATCTTCAGGCCATGTCTCTCGCAGTACGGGACCAGGTCCGGAACGCGGGCCATGGTGCCGTCGTCGTTCATGATCTCGCAGATGACGCCGGCCGGCGTGAGGCCGGCCAACCGCGCCAGGTCGACCGAGGCCTCCGTTTGCCCGGCCCGCTCCAGCACGCCGCCGTCTTTGGCCTTGAGCGGGAATACGTGGCCGGGCTGGACCAGGTCATGCGGAGTCGAGCTCGGGTCGATCGCGACCTGGATCGTGTGGGCGCGATCGTGAGCGGAGATGCCCGTCGTGACTCCGTGCCTGGCCTCCACCGCGACCGTGAAGGCGGTTTGCAGCGGCGCTTCGTTCTTCGCCGCCATCAGGTTCAGGTCCAGAGCCTCGCAGCGTTCGGAGGTCAGCGAGAGGCAGATCAGCCCGCGTCCCTCTTTCGCCATGAAATTGATCGCCTCGGGCGTCGCGAACTGCGCCGCCATCGTCAGATCGCCCTCGTTCTCACGGGTCTCGTCATCGCAGACGACGACCATGCGACCGCGGCGGATCTCCTCGATCGCTTCCTCGATCGTCGAGAAGGGACTCTCCCCCGCCCCCGCCGCCACGTCTTTTTCCTGGGCCTCCGTCATTTGGCTCACGCTCGCTCCTTTCCAGCGAATGGTGCCAGCAACCGCTCCACGTACTTCGCCACGATGTCGCACTCGACGTTCAGCTTGCTCCCAGGCTTCAGCTCCCCCAGCGTCGTCCGCTCGAGGGTCTCGGGGACCAGCGATACCTCGGCCCAGTCAGCGCCCAGCTCGGAGACCGTCAGGCTCACCCCGCTCAGCGTGATCGAACCCTTCTCGACGGTGTAGCGCAGCAGCCCCGGGCCGAGGGCGACGCGGACCCGGCGGGCGAAGCCGTCCTCGCTTGTCTCGAGAACCTCGCCGACCCCATCCACGTGCCCCTGCACGATGTGGCCGCCAAGCCGGTCCGAGGCCCGCATGGCCAACTCCAAATTGACCCGACTCCCTGCCTCCACTTCGCCAAGCGCGGTCACGTTCAACGTCTGATTCATTGCCTCGGTCTCGAACCCACCGGCGTCCGCGACGATCGCGGTCAGGCAGACGCCGTCGACGGCCACCGAGTCGCCGAGGCCGACCTGCGCTCCGAGGGAGGTGGCGATCCGCAGGCGAGCGCCGTCGTTGCCGGTCTCGACCGTCTCGACGCTGCCGATGTCCTGGACCAGGCCGGTGAACACCTCACCACTCCCTGAAGCGGGCCGTGATCAGCGTGTCGTCGCCTACCTGCTCGACGTGTGATTCGAGGGCGGATAGGCGCGCGGGTCCTGTCGTCGGGGTGGGGGGCCTTCCTTGCACCGCGCGCTGCTCCGGGCGCCGGGACGAGGCGCTTGCAGGGCTGGGGCCTTGCCCTCCGCAGCCTCCGTGCGGCGGAAAACCCCCCACCCCGACGCCACCCGAGCGAGGATCCGTAGTTGAGGGAGCGAGAAGCACTGGGGCGATGAAGGTACGGGACTCGTCAATCTGGTCGGCGGCATGGAACGCTGAGGCAAGAGTTCGGCCGCCCTCGAGGAAGAGGCTGGTGATTTCGCGGCGGCCCAGGTCGGCGAGGGCGGAGGCGATGCGGTCGGCTGGAGTAGCGCCGCCGGTGACGAGGATCTCGACACCGGCGTCTCGCAGGGCGCTGACACGGTTGGGGTCTGCGTCGGGGGGAGCAACCACGAGGACCGGGGACTGGTCGAGGGTTGCGAGGAGCTGGGAGTCCAGGGGGAGGCGGGCTTGGGAGTCGAAGACGACGCGGATGGGCTGGCGAGCGTCGGGGTGGCGGGCGGTGAGCAGGGGGTCGTCGGCGAGGACGGTGCCGATGCCGACCGCGATCGCGTCGGATTCGGCGCGCCAGCGGTGGACGAGGGCGCGGCTCGGCTCGCCTGAGATCCAGGGGGAATCCCCGGGAGCGGTGGACGTGCGGCCATCCAGCGACATCGCCATCTTCAGGGTCACCAGCGGCAGGCCGGTTCGGGCGTGCTTCCGGAACGGCTGGTTGAGCAGGCGCGCCGAAGCTGCCTCGGCACCGGCGGCGGAGGCGACCTCCACTCCGCCGTCTCGGAGGATGCCGGGGCCACGACCGGACGCCTTCTCGCTCGGATCCTCGGAGGCGATGACGACTCGGGATATTCCCGCCTCGAGGATCGCCTCCGCGCACGGCGGCTGCCGCCCCTGATGCGCACAGGGCTCCAGCGTCACATACATCGTCGCCCCCGCCGGATCCCCCCCCCGCCGCCGACAGTCCTCCAACGCCGCCCACTCGGCGTGCAGCCCCCCCAGCTCCGCGTGGAATCCCTCACCAATGACCGCTCCGTCCCGCACGACGACAGCGCCAACGAGCGGATTTGGGCTGACCCTCCCCCGCCCGCGCTCAGCCAGCTCCAACGCCCGCCTCAAATGAGCTTGATCCGTGGCTGTGAGCTGGGAGTTCATCCGACCGATTGACTGGTCAATCAACCAATGGTACCGCCCCCAGTTCGCTGGCCAAGACGCTGCTCGCGTGGGTGGCGTCGGGGTGGGGGGTTTTCCGCCGCACGGAGGCTGCGGAGGGCAAGGCCCCAGCCCTGCAAGCGCCTCGTCCCGGCGCCCGGAGCAGCACGCGGTGCAAGGAAGGCCCCCCACCCCGACGACAGGCCCCGGGCGCCCCGCGCGCGGATACCCTGACCGCCCGCCCATGAGGCTGATCATCCAGATCCCGTGCCTGAACGAGGAGGCAACGCTCCCGGCGACGATCGCCGACCTGCCACGCCAGATCGAGGGCATCGACGAGGTCGAGCTGCTGGTCGTCGACGACGGCTCGACCGACCGCACGGTCGAGGTGGCTCGCGAGAACGGGGTCGAGCACATCGTCCGCCTGACCAACAACAAGGGCCTGTCGGCGGGGTTCCAGGCTGGCCTCGACGCCTGCCTCAAGCTCGGCGCCGACGTCGTCGTCAACACCGACGCCGACAACCAGTACCGCGGCGCCGACGTGGCGAAGCTGGTCGCTCCGATCCTCGCCGGCGAGGCCGACATGGTCGTCGGCGACCGCCGGGTCTCCCAGATCGAGCACTTCTCCGGCGCGAAAAAGGGACTGCAGCGGCTGGGCAGCTGGGTCGTCAGGCGGCTCTCCGGCACCGAGATCACCGACACCACCTCCGGCTTCCGCGCCTACAACCGCGAGGCGGCGCTGCAGCTGCTGGTCGTCGACAACTTCACCTACACGCTGGAGAGCCTGATCCAGGCCGGCAAGATGCTGGTCGCCGTCGACCAGGTCCCCCCAGCCCCGTCAGTCGCGGCTCTTCGGCTCCACCGGTGCCTACGTGCGCCGCAACGGGCCGGCGATCCTGCGGATCTACGCCCGCTACGAGCCGCTGCGCGCCTTCGCCACGGCCGGGCTGGTCGTCCTCCTGCTGGCGCTGGCGGCGTGGATGCCGTTCCTGGTCGACTGGATCTTCAACGGCGACAGCACCGGCCACATCCAGTCGCTGATCCTCGGCGCGGTCCTCTTCATCGCCGCGGTGCAGCTTTTCGCGCTCGGCGTCATCGGCGATCTGCTTGCCGGGCAGCGGGTGATGACGCAGCGGGTCTTCGAGCGCGTGAGGCGAGTGGAGCTGGCGCTCGGCGTCGAGCCCTCCCACTACGAGCCGGGCAAGCCGACCGACTGATGGAGGGCGGCGAGGGGCGCTCGGCTTCGGCCGAGTACGGAAAGACCGCGAGCTTCCTCGCCGTCGGCGTCGGCCTCACCGGCGTCATCACCTACGCCTACTTCCTGATCGCCTCGCACGTGCTGTCCAAGCCCGACTACGGGCAGATCACGGTGCTCTGGTCGGCCGTCTTCATCACCATCTCCACCCTCTACCGGCCGGTCGAACAGCTGCTCTCCCGCCACATCTCCGAACGGCTGGTGAAGCGGGAACCGATCGGCCAGCCGATGCGGGTCGCCGCGACGATCCAGCTCGGCCTGGCGGCGACCTTCGCGGTACTCGCACTCTCGCTGCGCGGGCCGATCCAGGACAACCTGCTGGAAGGCAACGAAACCCTCTACTGGGTCTTCTTCGGCGCCGTCCTCTTCTACGCCGCCAGCTACTTCGCCCGCGGCTTCCTCGCCGGACAGCGCAGTTTCGGACTCTTCACGGCCCTGATCCTCTCCGAGTCGGTCTTCCGCACCCTCTTCGCGGTCCTGGTCGCGGTCAGCCTGCTGGAAGGCCAGTCGGCGGTCGCGGTCGGCATCGTCGCGGCGCCCTCCCTGAGCCTGATGGTGGTGCCGCTGGCGTTCCTACGCCGAGCGCAGAAGGAGCGGCGTGTGGCGCCCGGCACGCCCGGAAGCGAAGCTGAGGACGTGCCGGTTGATGCGCCCTCATCCGGTGCCGATCGCAATCTGGCTCCTTCGGCGCCGGATGAGGGCGATCGCCATCTGACTCCTTCGGCGCCGGATGAGGGCGCGGACTTCTCCCTTAAAAAGGGCGGCGGCTTCGCGGCGGCGGTGCTGGTGATCATGTTCAGCGAACAGGCCTTCCTCAACGCCGGCCCGCTGATCGCCCGCGGCCTGCAGGGCGCCGCCGCGGCGGGGTTCATCTTCAACGTGCTGATGATCGCCCGCGCGCCGCTGCAGCTGTTCCAGGCCGTCTCGACCAGCATCCTCCCCCACCTGACCGGGCTCCACACCTCGACCGATCCCGGCAGCGAGCGCGAGTTCCATCGCTCGGTGCGGGGCGTACTGCTGGGCATCGCCGCCTTCGCGTCGCTGACCGCGATCGTCGTCCTGATCGCCGGTCCGCACCTGATGCAGATCGCCTTCAGCAAGAAGTTCACCTACGATCGCGCCGGGCTGCTCCTGGTGACGCTCGGGATGGGCCTCTACCTGAGCTCGGTCACCCTCAACCAGGCCTGCCTCGCGCAGGGGCAGGTGCGGCGCGCGGCGGCGCGCTGGATCGTCTGCGCCGCCTTCTTCATCGCCTGGAACTTCGTGCCCCTCATCAGCGACGAGTTCCGCCGGGTCGAGATCGGCTTCGCGCTCACCGCCGGCATCCTCTTCGGGCTGCTCTACCTCGTCTACCGCCGCCCGCACGAACGCCCCGAGGACGTGCCCGCATCGGGCTCGCCGGAGGAGCTGGAGGCGCGCCTGGCGGCGATCGACGAGAACGTCTGATGGTTCACTAGGGTCCGTCGATGGGCGGACACGATGCCGAGCTGATCCTGATCGCCGGCGTCCTGCTGGCCGCCGGAATCGCCGGGGCGCTGCTGGCCGACAGGGTTCGCGTCCCCGGCCTGCTGCTGTTCCTCGGCCTCGGCATGCTGGCCGGGTCGGAGGGGATCGGCGGGATCGAATTCGACAACACCCAGCTGGCGCGAACGCTGGGGACGATCGCCCTGGTGCTGATCCTGTTCGAGGGCGGGCTGACCGCGGGCTGGTCGGAGATCCGCCCGGTGCTCGGCACCGCCGCCTCGCTGGCGACGTTGGGCACGGCGGTCACCGCCGTAATCGCCGGCCTCGCGGCGAAGCTGATCTTCGGGCTCAGCACCCTGGAAGGGATGCTGGTCGGGGCGGCGATCGCCGCCACCGACTCGGCGGCGATCTTCGCCGTCCTGCGCCGCTCGACCCTCGAGAAACGCCTCGCTCGCTCGCTCGAGGGCGAGTCGGGGATGAACGACCCGGTGGCGCTGCTGCTGGTGATCGGGTTCATCGAATGGATCCAGCAGTCCGGCTTCGGCCTCGCCGACATGGCCGGGCTGCTGGCGCTGAGACTGGCGCTGGGGACGGCGATCGGCCTGGCGCTGGGGCGGGTCGCCGGCGCCGCCCTCGACAAGGTGCGGCTGCCGACCGACGGGATCTACCCGGTGGCGACGATCGCGATCGCCGGCCTCGCCTACGGACTGGCCGAGGTCGCCCACGGCTCCGGCCTGCTCGCCACCTACCTGACGGCGCTGGCGCTGGGGTCGGCGAACATCCCCGCCCGCCGCACGATCGTCGCCTTCCACGAGGGCCTGGGATGGGTGGCGCAGATCGCCCTCTTCATCCTGCTCGGCCTGCTGGTCATCCCCAGCAGCCTCGACGACGTGGCGCTGAAGGGACTGGCGCTCTCGGCGGTGCTGATCGTCGTCGCCAGGCCGGTCGCCGCCTTCGCCGCGACGGCGCTGGCGCGACTCGACATGCGGGAGCGGTTGATGCTCGGCTGGGCCGGCCTGCGCGGGGCGACGCCGATCTGGCTCGCGACCTTCCCGGTCGTCGCCGGGATCGGCAGCGGCGAAGAGCTGTTCGCGATCGTCTTCTTCGTCGTCGTCAGCTCGACCCTGGTCCAGGGCGCCTCCTTCGAGCCGCTGGCACGACGACTCGGACTCACCACCGACGAGCCGGCGCTGCCGCGGCGCCTGCTCGAGTCGGGGCGGATCCGCCGCATGGGCGGCGACGTGATCGCCTACCGGCTGCCGGAGGGCGCGGCGGCGGCGGGACACCACGTGCGGGAGCTGGAGCTGCCGCGCGAGGCGCTGGTCAACGTGATCGTCCGCGACGGGCACGCGATCCCCCCGCGCGGGTCGACCGAGCTGCGGGAGGGGGACGAGCTGCACATCCTCGTCCGCAGCGAGCTGCGCGAGGAGGTCGAGGGGCTGACGAGCACCTGGAGCAAGGGACCGGTCGGCAGGCCCGCACCTCCCCCGCTGCCGCACCGCGCCGCGTCACAGATCTTCTCAGTGCGCCCGGCGCGGGAGGGCGACGACCCGATGGCGCTGAGGGAGGTCGACGGTATCCCGGTGCTGGCGATCCTGCGCAGCCGCCGCGACAGCGCCGGGGCGTTGGCAGCCCTTGCCGACGGCCGCTATGCGGTCACCGGCGACGAAGTAATCGCGATCGGCGGCAGGCGGGCGCTGGCCGGCTGGTGCGAGCGGAGGGCTGCCCGCCCCGGCGTGGACCAGGCGGAGCGGGCCTGGTGGCAAGAGGTGACCGGGGCATTGATCGCCCGCGGCGGGCGCCTCTAGGCGGCGCCGGCGGCCGCGGCAATCTCGGTATAGGCGGCTGCGGGGTCGGAGGCGCCAAAGATGGCGGAACCGGCAACGAAGAGGGACGCCCCGGCGGCGGCGAGCGAGCTGGCGGTCGTCGTGTTGACGCCGCCGTCGACCTCGATCCGGGCCCCGCCGACGAGCGGGCGCAGCCGTTCGATCTTCCCCGGCGAGGACTCGATCATGTCCTGACCGCCCCACCCTGGGTTGATGGTCATGCAGAGGACTATGTCGGCGTAGCCGCGCAGCTCGGCGACGGCCCCGACCGGGGTGCCCGGGTTGATCGCGATTCCCGCCAGGCAGTCCAGCTCGCGGATCGCGTGCAGGGTGCGGTTGGTGTGCGCGGACGCCTCCTCGTGGAAGGTGATCGAGTCGGCGCCAGCCCTGGCGAACTCCTCGATCTGGCGCTCGGGCGCCTCGATCATCAGGTGGACGTCGATCGCGCCGCCGGCCTCGTGGACCTGGTCGGCGATCGCGCTGAGGACCAGCGGCCCGATCGTGATCGGCGGCACGAAGTGGCCGTCCATCACGTCGAAGTGGATCACCCGCGCGCCGGCGCTCATCACCGCTTCGACCTGCGCTTCCAGCTTCGAGAAGTCGGCCGAGAGGATCGACGGGGCTACCCGCGGGGACTGGATCAGCTGGCGCATCCGCTCGCTCATGAGGCGTGAGCCTACTGAGCGCATCCGGATGTGGCCGGCAAGGACGCAGGGAGCGTGGCGTGCTCTGCACGCGAGCGACCGAGGACGCCGCTCGCCGCGTCCGGATGCGCTCAGGCCGCCCGCAGCATCGAGGCGCCGCAGGACTGGCAGTGCATGTCCTCGGTGTGGCTCATGCGGGCGATCGTCTGGTGTTCGCCGCAGTTGGGGCACTGGGAGACGAGTTCGAAGCGACTGAGGCAGTTGACGCAGCGCAGGCGCCCGGGCAGCTGCGTCGGGCGCAGCCAGGGCTCGCCGCAGTTTGGGCAGGGTGCGCGCGCCAGCGGACTCCCAGCGGTCGATCCGGCGTCCCCAGACTCACTCATCGTCTAATCATGCCGCCTCACGCTGCTGATGAAGAATCCGGTGGTGCGATCGCGGTCCGGGCGCAACCGCAGGCAGCGCGGCTCAAGCGGGGAGGCAAGCGCGGGGGCGCGGGCGCCTAGATCCTCCAGCTCGAGCGGCGGCACCTCGCCCGCCTCCGCCGCCGCGAGCAGCGCCGCGACGCGGTCCTCGTTCTCGCGGCGGGAGATCGTGCAGGTCGCGTAGACCAGGACGCCGCCGGGCCGCAGGGCCCGGGCGGCGCCGAGGAGGGCCCGCTGCTGGACGTCGACAAGCCGTTCGATCGCCTTCGGCGACTTGCGCCAGCGGGCGTCCGGGCGGGAGGCGAGGGCACCGAGGTCCGAGCAGGGAGCGTCGAGCAGGACCCGGTCGAAGCCGGGCGCCATCTCCATCTCCGCCGCGTCGGCCTCGAGCACGGTGACGCTGCGCAGGCCCAGGCGCCGCGCCTGCGCCGCGACTTCGCCGGCGCGGGCCGGGTCGAACTCGACCGAGATCACCTCGCCGCGGTCGCCCATCCGCGCCGCGATCTGGCCGGTCTTGATCCCGGGGCCGGCGCAGAGGTCGAGCACGTGCTCCCCCTCGCGCGGGTCAAGCACCTCGACCACGGCGGCCGAACCGCGACTCTGCGGCGTCAATTCACCGGCCGCGACCATCGCCGGGACGGCGTCGCCGGTGCGGCCGCCGATCACGATCGACTCGGGCGCTGCCAGGGGCCACCCTCCCGCCGCCGGAGCGGCCTCGACCCCGGCCTCGCGCAGCTTCGCAAGCGCGACTGTCGTGTCGACGCGCATCGCCACCTCGGCCGGCTCGTTGCAGGCGGCCAGGAGGGAGCGGGCCACGTCCGGCCCCAGCTCCCGCCACCACATCTCCGCCAGCCAGGCCGGCGCCGAGTGGGCGACAGCGGCCGCGGCAGGGGTCGAGTCGTCCTCCAAGAGTGCCGCGGTCAGCCCGTCGCGCTCTCGGGCGGCACGCCGCAGGACCGCGTTGACGAGGCCGGAAGCGTGGGCCGCGCCGGCGCGCTTGACCAGCTCGACCGCCTGGTCGACGGCGGCGTGGTCGGGGGTGGCGTCGGCGAAGAGCAGCTCGTAGAGCCCGAGGCGCAGGGCGGCGAGCACCGGCGGGTCGAGCAGTCGCGTCGAGCGACCGGCCAGGCGTTCGGTTGCGGCGTCGGCGGTGCCGCGGCGCTGTACGGCGCCGTAGGCGAGTCGCTGGGCCTGGGCGCGCTCGCGCCCCACGACGCCGAGGCGGTCGGCGCCGGCGCGGAAGGCTCGCTCGGTGAAGGCGCCACCCTCGAAGGTCTCCCGAATCGTCTCGAAGGCGAGCGAGCGGGCCGGCGAAATCACGGCAGCTTCGGCAGCGAGTGGCCACGCAGGTAGGCGTCCACCGGCATCGGCTTGCCGCCCGGCGGCTGAACGACCTCCAGCCGCAGCGCGCCGCGGCAGCAGCCGACCAGGAGCGCCCCCCACTCGGACTTGACGGCGCCGGTCTCGACGCTGACGTCGACGGCACGGGCGCGGCGCACCCCCAGGCGCTCCCCGCCCGCCGTCTCCAGGTAGGCGCCAACATGGGGCGTCAGCGCACGCACCACCGCGGCCAGCTCCGCCGCCGGTCGGGTCGGGTCGAGTCGCCGCTCGTCGGGGTCGATCTTCTCGGCGTAGGTCGCCTGCTCCTCGTCCTGCTCCTCGAACTCGAGCTTGCCCTCGGCCGCGAGGTTGAGGGCCCGGACCAACAGCTCGCCGCCGAGTCCCGCCAGGGTCGAGGAGAGCGCCTCGAAGTCCGTGTCCGCGCCGATCGGCACCTCCGCGCTCAGCGCCACCGGCCCAGAGTCCAGCCCGGCGGTGAGCTCCATCACGCAGACCCCGGTGCGGCGGTCGCCGGCCATGATCGCCCGCTCGATCGGGGCCGCCCCGCGCCAGCGCGGCAATAGCGACGGGTGCACGTTCAGCATCGCGTGCTCGGAGAGCAGCGGCTCCCGGACCAGCTGGCCGAAGGCGCAGACGACGACCGCGCGGGGACGCGCGGCGCCGATTCGCTCACGCGTCGCCTCGCCGTTGACGTCCTCGGCCTGCAGCAACTCGATCCCCAGCTCCCGCGCCGCCTCGGCGGTCGGAGGCGACGACAGCTTGCGGCCGCGTCCCTGGGGACGATCGGGGGGCGTCACCACCAGCGCCGGCCGGTGCTCCGAGGCCGCCAGCCGCCGCAGGACGGTGGCGGCGAAGTCGGAGGTGCCGAGGAAGACGGTGTTCACGCGTCGGTGCGCGGCTCGCGAAGCTCGCCCTCGTCCCCGGCCTCGTGGTCGGCGGGGGGGCTGTAGCTGCCGCCCTCGCGCAGCGCCCGCAGAGCGCCCTTGCGCTGGTCGCGGCTGGTGCGGTCGAGGATCAGAACCCCGTCGAGGTGGTCGATCTCGTGCTGGAGCACCCGCGCCTCGAGGCCCGAGGCCTCGATCTCGATCGCCGCTCCCTCGGCGTCGCGGCCGCTGACCCGGGCGTGCAGCGGGCGCTCGACGTCCATCGAGACCCGAGGCAGGCTGAGGCAGCCCTCCTCGGCGAGCGAGCACTCCCCGGAGAGCCACTCGACCGCCGGGTTGGCAAGCGCCGTCGGCTCGCCGTCCGGCCCGGTCTGGAAGACCAAGAGGCGGCGCAGCACTCCGAGCTGGGTGGCGGCGAGGCCGACGCCCATCCCGTCGCGCATGATCGAGATCATCCGCTCCACCTCGGCCCGCAGCTCGGGCCCGAAGTTGGTCACTGGCGAGGCCTTGCTCTTCAGCACCGGGTCGCCGAACTTGACCACGTGCGCGAGCGCCGCCTCGCGGCGCTCCAGCAGCTCGGCTTCGAGCTGCTGCTCGTCGCTGTCTGTCCTATCCGTTTCGACTCCGTCGCTCATCCAAGCCTGAGTCTAAGCGCTGGCAAGAGCCTCTCGGCCGGTCATTGCGGGTCGACGTCGACGCCGAGCGAGACCTCGCGCAGGGAGCGAGCGGCGGCCCGCCGCTCGACCACCTCGCGGACCGCGGCGACGGTGCCCTCGCGGTCACCGGCCTTGATCAGGATCCGCCGCCGGTGGCGGTTGCGGACGCGGAACATCGGCGCCGGGCCGAGCAGCTCGGAGCCCCTCGGCAGCGCCTCGCGCAGCTCGGCGGCGACGGTCGAGGCGGCGGTTTCCAGCCGCGCCTCCAGCTCTGAGGCGAAACCGATCCGGACCAGGTGCGAATACGGCGGGTAGCGCAGCAGGCGGCGGCGCTCCAGCTCGCCGACCAGGAAGCCGGCGGAGTCGTGACGGGCGGCGTGCTCGATGCTCGACGCCCCCGGTGCCAGGGTCTGGACGATCACCTCGCCCCCGGCCTCGCCGCGGCCGCTGCGCCCGGCCAGCTGAGCGACCATCGCGAAGGTCCGCTCCTCGGCCCGGAAGTCGGGGAAGCGCAGGGTCGCGTCGGCGTCGAGGATCGCGCTCAGCGTCACCTCGGGGAAGTCATGCCCCTTGGCGACCATCTGGGTGCCGACGAGGGCGCCGCTCGGCGCCTCGCCGAAGCGGGCGAGGATGCGGGCGTGGGCGCCGCGTTCGGCGGCGGTGTCGGAGTCGAGCCGGAAGACCGGCATCGGCGCCAGGCGCTCGGCCAGCATGGCCTCGATCCGCTCGGTGCCGGCACCGGAGCGCGAGAGGGTCGTCGAGGCGCACTCGGGGCAGGCCCGCGGCGCCGGTTCGGCGTGGGCGCAGTGGTGGCAAACGAGGCGGCCGCTTTGGCGGTGCACGATCAGCGAGACGTCGCAGTTGGGGCAGCTCCAATGGTGCCCGCAGGAGCGACAGGTGAGCCAGGGGGCGAAGCCGCGACGGTTGATCATCACGATCGCCTTGGCGCCGGCCGCGCGGACCCCCTCAAGCGCCTCCCAGGTGTCCGGGTGCAGCGGCCCCGAGCGGGGGTCGGCCCCGCGCATGTCGACCAGCTCGACCGGCGGCATGCGCAGGCCGTCGACCCGTCGCGGCAGCTCCAGTCGCGGCAGCTCCAGCCAGGACTCCGGACGCGGGGTCGCGGTGCCGGCGACGAGGACGGCGCCGCAATCCTCGGCGCGGCGGCGGGCGACCGTGCGGGCGTCGTAGCAGGGGTCGCCCTCCTGCTTGTAGGAGGGGTCGTGCTCCTCGTCGACGACGATCAGGCCGAGGTCGCGGACCGGGGCGAATACGGCGGAGCGGGGGCCGATGCAGACGCTCGCCTCGCCGCTGCGCAGCCGCCGCCACTCGTCGTAGCGCTCGCCGGCCGAGAGGGCCGAGTGCAGGACCGCGAAACGGTCGCCGAGCCGGGCGCGGAACCGCGCCACCGCCTGCGGCGCGAGGCCGATCTCGGGGACGAGGACGATCGCGCCGCGTCCCCGTTCCAGCGCCGCCTCGACGGCGGCCAGGTAGACCTCGGTCTTGCCGGAGCCGGTCACCCCGTGCAGGAGCAGCTTGCGCTCCGCTCCGGCCTCGCCGTCGAGCGCGGCGACGATCGACTCGACCGCGCGCTCCTGCTCGGGCAGCAGCTCGGGACGAGCGGCGGGTGCGGCCAAGTTCGAGTGCGCGGGGCTGCGGCGCAGGCGCAAGCCGCGGGTCGCGACCAGTCCGCGCCCCTCCAGCCGTCGCAGCGTCGCTCGGTCCGAGCCGACCGCGGCCGCCAGCTCGGCGCTCGACATCTCGCCTGTGCGCAGCGCCTCCAGCACAGCCCGCTGCCTGACGCCGAGCCGGCCGCCGCCGCTCAGCGCCTCCTCGCCCGCCGGCAGGATCTCCGCCCGCAGCTCGACCTTGGAGCGAACGGTGCGGCCGCCCGTCCCGGTCCCCGGGGGCAGCACCAGCTGCAGGCCGCGGGAGGGCGTCGAGCAATACTCGCGGGCGACCCAGAGGCCGAGGCGGACCAGTTCGGCCGGGGCGCCGGACTCCAGCGCCTCGATCGGCTCGGCGAGCCGCTCCGGCGGCAGCTCGGAGGCCTCGGCCAGCTCGACGACGACGCCGAGCAGGCGTCGCGGCCCGAACGGGACCCGGACCACGCTGCCGACCTCCAGGCCCTCCATCGCCGCCGGCTGGCGGTAGTCGAACGGGCCCCGCAGGGCGCGGGCGGTGGTCAGCGGCTCGACCCTGAGAATGGCCATCCGGCGAGGGTATGGGCGGCGGGGGACGACCCGCTTCCAGCCCTGGCGAGCGCGACGCCGAAGACGTATGCTGGCGGCCGTGAGCCTCAACCTCAGCCCCGGAGAGCAGGTGATCTTCGAGGGCCACCCGTCCTGGCGCGCGATCCTCGGCTTCTACCTGAAAGGGATCCTGATCGCGGCGGTCCTCGCCGCGATCGCGAAGCTGGCCGGGGCGAGCAGCACCGTCGTTTTCCTGATCGTCCTGGTGCTGATCGCGCTGACGGTCCTGGTCGGGTTCGTGAAGCGGGTGGCGACCACGTACACGATCACCAACCGCCGCCTCAACATCAAGCGCGGGATCGTCTCGCGGGAGATCCAGGAGACCCGCCTCGAGCGGGTCCAGAACGTCAACTACCGCCAGTCGGTCTACCAGCGCCTGATGCAGATCGGCGACGTCGACTTCGACACCGCCGCGACCGACGACTACAACTTCATCTTCGTCGGCGTCGGCGACCCCGCCGACGTCGTCCACAGCGTCGACCAGGCCACCGGCACCTCCGCCGCCGGCAGCCACGGCCTCGGCGAGGCCCAGCCGCCGCAGTCCCCACCGGTCTCTTAGCTCGGGGGCCCGGGTGGGAGCCGGGTCGACGCGACGAACAGCCAGCGAGGACCTTCTTCGCTGGCAGCTACTGACGCAGGACGATGCGCTGCGGTCGGCCCAGCTGCGCTTTAAGCGGCAGAGGGTTCAGACCCCGACTCGCCTCCGAGAACTGTGGCCCGGAGTGCTCGCGACCCTTATGAGCGGGGTCGGGGTAGGGGTAGGGGTGGAGCGTCTTGTACTTTTTCGCCGCTGTGCTTCTCGGACGGCCCACGCCGTCACACGAAAAAGTTAAGCGAAACCCCTGCCCCGACCCCGCTCACGCAGCGGTCGCAGCAATCCCGGCAGCTGCTTTCAGGGACTCAGCTCGGTCGGTCCGCTCCCAGGTGAAATCGGGGTCTTTGCGACCGAAGTGGCCGTAGGCGGCGGTCTTCTGGAAGATCGGGCGGTGCAGGTCGAGGTAGCGGCGGAAGGCGCCGGGGCGCAGGTCGAACTCGGCTTCGACCAGCTGCGAGATGCGGGAGTCCGGCAGCACGCCGGTGCCAAACGTTTCGACCATCAGCGAGAGCGGGTGGGCGACGCCGATCGCGTAGGCGACCTGGACCTCGCAGCGCTCGGCGAGGCCGGCGGCAACCACGTTCTTGGCGACGTAGCGGGTCGCGTAGGCGGCCGAGCGGTCGACCTTGGACGGATCCTTGCCGGAGAAGGCGCCGCCTCCGTGACGGGCCATGCCGCCGTAGGTGTCGACGATGATCTTGCGGCCGGTGAGGCCGGCGTCGCCAACCGGGCCGCCGATCACGAACTTGCCGGTCGGGTTGACGAGGAAGCCCTCGCGCAGCTCGCCCTCGTCGTAGAGGCCCGGGACCTCGGCCTCGAGCACCGGCAGGACGACGTGCTGCCAGAGGTCGGGCTTGATCGTCGTCTCCGACTCGACGCCCTCGGCGTGCTGGGTGGAGATCAGCAGCTTCTCGATCCCGACCGGGCGGCCTTCGGCGTAGCGCACGCTGACCTGGGTCTTGCCGTCGGGCCCGAGGTAAGCCAGCGTCCCGTCCTTGCGGACGGCGGCGAGGCGTTCGGCGAGCCGGTGGGCGATGTGGATCGGCATCGGCATCAGCGCCTCGGTCTCGTCGCTGGCGTAGCCGAACATCATCCCCTGGTCGCCCGCGCCGGCGAGCAGCAGCTCGTCGTCGGCGTCGCCAACCCGGGTCTCGTAGGCGACGTCGACGCCCTGGGCGATGTCGGGCGACTGTTTGTCGAGCGAGACTAGGACCGAGATGTGGTCGCAGTTGTAGCCGTAGTCGCCGTGGTCGTAGCCGATCCCGCGGATCGTCTCGCGGACGATCTCCGGGATGTCGAGGTGGACCTCGGTCGAGATCTCCCCCGAGACGACCGCCATGCCGGTGTTGACCAGGGTCTCGCAGGCGACACGGCCCTCCGGGTCCTCGGCCATGATCGCGTCGAGGACGCCGTCGGAGATCTGGTCGCTGACCTTGTCCGGGTGGCCCTCGGTGACGGACTCGGAGGTGAAGAGGTACTCGTTCTCGGCCAGCGGCTTGGACGTGAGCATTGCCGGAAAGCCTAGAGGAATCCGCGCGCGTGCCGGAGGCGTCAGGCCGGGCGCCCGCGGCGGCCGGAGTGAGGTACGAAGTCGATCACCAGGGGCACCCCCTCGAGGCCGTAGGCCTCGCGCATGCGGTTCTCCAGGTGGTAGGCCCAGTCGCGGGTGATCAGCTTGCGGTCGTTGACCTGGATCGCGATCCGCGGCGGCCGCTCCCCCACCTGCGCCGCGTAGTAGAGCCGCAGGCGTCGCCCGCGACGGGCCGGCGGCGGCGTCTTGGCGACGACGTCGGCGACGAAGCGGTTCAGCTCCGGGGTCGGGATGCGCTCGCTCGCGCGGTCGGCCAGCTCCAGTGCCCGCGGCAGCAGCGCCGCGACGTTGCGACCACGGGTCGCCGAGCAGGTGATCACCGCCGGCCGCAGGCGCAGCTTGCGCTCGACCCGGGCGCGAGCGTCGTCGATGTCGGTCACGGTCAGGTCCCACTTGTTGAGCGCCAGCAGGGTCGCGCAGCCGGCCTTCATCGCCAGCTCGGCCACCCGCAGGTCCTCGGCGGTGACGCCCTCGGAGGCGTCGCAGACGACGATCGCCACGTCGGCGCGCTCGACCGCGCGTTCGGAGCGGAGCTGCGCGTAGTAGTCGACGGTCCCGGCGACCTTGGAACGGCGTCGCAGGCCGGCGGTGTCGACCAGGACCGTCCGCCGGCCGTCGACCTCCAGCTCGGTGTCGATCGCGTCGCGGGTGGTCCCGGCGCGATCGGAGACGATCACCCGGTCGGAGCCGAGGAAGGCGTTGACGAGTGAGGACTTGCCGACGTTGGGGCGGCCGATCACCGCGACCCGGACAGCGTCGTCGTCTTCCAGGCGCGGCGGGCGGTCGCCGAGCGTCGCCACGATCGCGTCGAGCAGGTCGCCGCTGCCGAGCCCGTGGGTGGCCGAGAGCGCCAGCGGCTCGCCGAGCCCGAGCGCGTGGAACTCGGCGGTGGCATGGAAGTCCCCGGGGCGGTCGGCCTGACATCGCCCCCGCGCAGGGTCTTCGCCAGCTCGGCGTCGCCGGCGCGCAGGCCGGCGCGAGCGTCGACGACCATCAGCACCGCGTCGGCCTCGGCGATCGCCAGCCGCGCCTGGCTCTGCACGTCGCGCGCCAGCTCGGCCTCGTCCTGGAGGTCGATGCCGCCGGTGTCGACCAGCTCGAAGGCGACCCCGTTCCACTCGCAGGCGAGCCGCTTGCGGTCCCGGGTCACCCCTGGCTCAGCCGCGGTCACGGCCTCGTTGCCCCCGGCCAGGCGGTTGACCAGCGTGCTCTTGCCGACGTTGGGGAAGCCGACGACGGCGACGGTGGGCAGGCGACTCATCGCCGGACACCGCCCTTTGGCGCTCTATGCCCGCATACCGGGTGCAAAGCGCCAATCCTCACGTCAGGCCCCGCTCGCGAGCCAGGCCGACGACGCGGCCGACGACCTCTTCCAGGCCGAGGCCCGTGGTGTCGAGCTCGACGGCGTCTTCGGCGGCGCGCAGGGCGCCGTGCTCGCGCTCGGTGTCGCGGGAGTCGCGGCGGCGCTGGGCATCGAGGACGGACTCGAAGTCCTGCCCGGTCTGCGCCGCGCGGCGGCGGGCACGCTCCTCGTCGGAGGCGGTGAGGAAGACCTTCAGCGGCGAGCCGGGGCTGACCACGGTGCCGATGTCGCGCCCCTCGGCGACGTAGCGCCCGGCGGCGATCAGCTGCCGCTGGCGGGCGACCATCGCTTCCCGCACGGATGGGTGGACCGAGACGCGGGAGGCAGCGGCGGTAACGGCCGGATCGCGGATCGCGGCGCTGACGTCGCGCCCGTCGAGCAGCACTCGCCGCCCGTCCAGCTCGATCTCCAGCCCGCAGGCCAGGGGGCCGAGGGCCCTGCCGTCGTCGAGGTCGACGCCGCGCTCGATCGCGGCCAGCCCCACGCAGCGGTACATCGCCCCGGAGTCGAGGTAGGTGAAGCCGATCTCCGCCGCCACTGCGCGGGCGACGGAGGACTTGCCGGCCCCAGCGGGACCGTCTATCGCGATAACCATGGCGGCAGCGTATGGGGGTGGCTCAGCCGTCGCCGAGCAGTGCGGCGAGGTCGGACTCGAAGCCCGGGTAGCTGACCGCCGCCGCCTCCATCCCCCGCACCTCGACGCCCTCGCGGGACGCCAGGCCCGCCACTGCGCCGAGCATCGCGATGCGGTGGTCGCCGTGGGAGTCGATCGCGCCGCCGCGCAGGCCGCCGGTGCCCTCGACGACCATCCCGTCCTCGGTCTCCTCGACCCGGCCCCCGAGCGCGGTCAGGGCGGCGGTGACGGTGGCTATCCGGTCGGACTCCTTGCGCCGCAGCTCGGCCGCGTCGCCGATCGTCGTCGTGCCCTCGGCGAAACAGGCGGCGAGGGCGACCAGCGGCAGCTCGTCGATCGCCAGCGGCACCTCGGCGCCGCCGACCTCGACCCCGCGCAGGGGCGCCGGCCGCACCCGCAGGCGGCCGGTCGGCTCGCCGCCGCGCTCGGCCCGCGGCTCGACCTCGATCGCGGCGCCCATCCGCTCCAGGATCGTCAGCAGTCCGGTCCGGGTCGGATTGACGCCGACGTCTTCGAGGACGACGTCGCTGCCCCCGACCAGCAGCGTCGCGACGACGAAGAAGGCGGCGGAGGAGATGTCAGCCGGGACCGCGATCTCGCCGGGCTCGAGCCGCGCCGCGGGCCGCACCGTGACGGCGCCGTCGACGCGCTCGACGGTCGCCCCGGCGGCGGCCAGCATCCGCTCGGTGTGGTCGCGGCTCGGCAATCCCTCGACGACTCGGGTCTCCCCATCCGCCAGGAGGCCGGCGAAGAGCAGGCAGGACTTGACCTGGGCGCTGGCGACCGGCAGCTCGTAGGCGATGCCGCGCAGCGGCGACCCCTCGATCCACAGCGGCGGCAGCCGCTCCTCGCGGCAGCGCAGGCGGGCGCCCATCTGGCGCAGCGGCACGGCGATGCGGTCGACCGGGCGGCGGCGGATCGAGTCGTCGCCGTCGAGCTTCCAGCTTCCGCCCTCCTGTCCGGCGAGCCAGCCCGGCAACAGCCGCAGCAGCGTGCCGGCGTTGCCGACGTCGATCGGCGCGGGGGCGGGACCTCGCAGGCCGACGCCGCGGACGCGAATCGTCCGCTCCAGCCCGCCAGCGCCGGCGCCCTCGACCCGTGCGCCCAGCGCACCGATGGCGGCCAGGGTAGAGCGGGTGTCGACGGCATCGAGGTAGCCCTCGATCGCCGTCTCCCCCTCCCCCATCGCCGCGATCAGCGCCGCGCGGTGGGAGATCGACTTGTCCGAGGGCGCGCGCAGGGCGCCGCGGAGGGGGCCGGAAGGCTCGAAGCGGGTCACCTGCGCGCTCCTACTCCCCGGCGCCGAGCACGGTGACCGTGTGGCCGAGCTCTCGCACCAGCGCCGCGGCGCGTTCGGCCTGCTCGTCGCCGGCTACCCAGAGGGAGACGGCTCCCGAGGTCATGTCGGGGGCAGGGTAGAGGGCCATGTCCTCGATGTTGACGCCGGCCTCGCCGAGGGCCAGGGCCAACCCCGCGATCGTGCCCGGCCGGTTGGCGACGACGATCCGCAGCTCGCGCAGCGGCCCCGCCTCCAGGCCGGACTCCAGCAGCTGGCGCCGGTCCTCCCCCGCCGCCGCGTGCCAGGCGGCGACGGCATCGCGGTCGCCGGCGCGGATCAGCTCGGCGGCCTCTGCCAGCCGGTGCGCGACCGCCTCGACAGAATCGGCGACGGCCTCGCGGTTGCTGGCGAAGATGTCGGCCCAGATCGCCGGGTTGGAGCCGGCGACGCGGGTCGTGTCGCGGAAGCTGGGGCCGACCTCGGGCATCCGCTCGGAGTCACGCCCCAGCTGGGCCGCCGCCTCGGCGGCGAGCGCGTTGGCGACCACGTGCGGCAGATGGCTGACGGTCGCCATCAGGCGGTCGTGAGCGGCGGCGTCGATCGCCTGCGGGCGGGCGCCGAGGCCGGAGACGGCTCGCTGCAGGCGGTCGTAGAGGAGGCCGCTGGAGCGGTCTGTCGGGGTCTCCGCTCCGGCCAGTGGATGTCCGCCGATGAAGCGCTCGTCCTCGCCGAGGGCGGCGACCAGCTCACCCTTGGTCGAACCGACGTCGGTAACCACGGTCCCGGGTCCGCAGGCCTCCAGCGCCTCGCCGGCCTGAGCCGGCAGCGCCCCCACCGGGCCGGCGCAGAAGACCAGATCGGCGCCCTCGCAGGCCTCGGCTACGGAGGCGGCGCCGCGATCGAGCGCACCGATCTCGACCGCCCGCGCGATCGTCACCGGCGTGCGCCCGTAGCCGACCACCTCGGCCTCGAGCCGCCGCCGCGCGGCGAGCCCGATCGAGCCGCCGATCAGGCCCACCCCGAGGACGGCGACTCTAGTGGCCACTGGTCAACTGCGGCGGGCCTCGATGGCAGAGGCGAGGCGCTCGAGGATGCCGACGGTGTCGTCCCAGTCCATGCAGGGATCGGTGATCGACTGGCCGTAGGTGAGCTTCTCGCCAGGGACCAGGTCCTGGCGACCCTCGACCAGGAACGACTCCAGCATCACGCCGACGATCGCCTTGTTGCCGTCGGCGATCTGATCGGCGATTTCGCCCGCGGCGAAGAACTGCTTTTCCGGGTCCTTGCCGCTGTTGTCGTGCGAGGCGTCGATCACCAGCTGCTCGGGCAGCCCGGAGATCCCGAGCGTGACCAGGGCGTCCTCGATGTCGGGCACGTGGTAGTTCGGCATCCCGTGGCCGCCGCGGAGGATGATGTGGCAGTCGGGATTGCCCGTCGTGTGCAGGATCGCCGGCGCGCCGGCGTCGTCGATGCCGGCGAACGCGTGCGGGACCGCGGCGGCGCGGACGGCGTCGACGGCGACCTGGATATTGCCGTCGGTGCGGTTCTTGAAGCCGATCGGCATCGAGAGCCCGGAGCCGAGCTGGCGGTGCGTCTGGCTCTCCGAGGTGCGGGCGCCGATCGCCCCCCAGGCGACCGCGTCGGAGATGTACTGCGGCGTGATCGGGTCGAGGAACTCGCAGCCGACCGGCAGCCCCAGGTCGACCACCTCGAGCAACAGCTTGCGGGCGATCCGCAGGCCGGCATTGACGTCCCCGGAGCCGTCCAGGTGGGGATCGTTGATCAGGCCCTTCCAGCCGGTCGTCGTCCGCGGCTTCTCGAAGTAGACCCGCATCACCACCAGCAGCCGGTCGCTCAGCTCCCTCGCGACGTTGCCGAGCCGGCGCGCGTACTCCAGCGCCGCCTTGGGGTCGTGGACGCTGCACGGCCCGACCACGACCAGCAACCGCGAGTCCTTGCCGTGGAGCACGCCGACCACTTCCTCGCGTGCCTTGACGACCGCCTTGGCCCGCTCCTTGCCGAGCGACAGCTCCTCCAGCAGCGCCTCCGGGGGCGCCAGCTCGACCACTTTCGCGATCCGCTGATCCCGCACCCCGTCTCGTTTGGCGCCCTCCTGCATCCCGATGATCATTTTGCCGTCGCCTTTCTCCAAACCGATGCAATCGTACTTTCTGGTAACTCGCTGCCGGGGAAGACCGGGCAGCGACGTACGCGGATCGTGGGTCGGCGCCCGGCCGAATGCGATCTTGGAGCGGCTCGATGCCGCCGGGCCGGACGCCTAGCTAAATCGCCAGAAATAGGAGAAGCAGCCAAGGGCGGGGACGGCCCCGGGGACGCTGTCGCCGCTCGCGGATGTGGCCGTCGACCTCACGTCGAAGGACGTTGTACCACGCGATGCGCGATTAGTCGAGGATTTCCGATAGGCCGCGGAGGAAACGGTCGTTCTCCTCGGGCGTGCCATAGGTGACTCGGATGTGGCCGGGGTCCCCGAGGGGAGTTCCGGGACGGACCGCGACCTCGCGCTCGGCGAGGCCGGAAACGACCGCGCCCTCGTCGGCGTCACCCAGGTCGACCCAGGAGAAGTTGGCCTGCGTATCGGCGGTCGCGAGGCCCATCCCGCGCAGCGCCTCCTCGACCCGCAGCCGCTCGGCGATCGTGCCCTCGACCCGGCGCAGGGCGTCGTCGGAGTGCAGAATCGCCTCCGCCCCGGCCGCCTGGGCGAGGGCGTTGACGCTGAACGGCTGCCGCACGGCGTCGACCGCGGCGCGGAAGCCGGGGGAGCCGATCGCGTACCCGACCCGCAGCCCGGCGAGGCCGTAGCACTTGCTGAAGGTGCGCAGGACGACCAGGTTTGGGAAGTCGGCGAGCAGGTCGATCGTCGCGTCGGGGTCGTCATTGGTCTGGAACTCGACGTAGGCCTCGTCGAGGGCGATGGTGACGTGCGACGGCACCCGTTCGCAGAAGGCGGCGATCTCGGCCGCGGGGACGTGGGTCCCGGTCGGGTTGTTGGGGTTGCAGACGAGCAGCAGCTGGGTCGCGGCGGTGACCTCGGTCGCCATCGCGTCGAGGTCGTGAACGTCGCCCGCGGCCAGCGGCACGCGGATCTCACGGGCGCCGGTCAGCGCCGAGAGGTACGGGTACATCGAGAAGGCCGGCCAGGCGAAGAGGATCTCGTCGCCCGGCTCACAGAGGGCCTCGGCGGCGGCGAGCAGGATCTCGCAGGAGCCGTTGCCGACGGCGACGCGGCTGGGATCGGTCTCGTAGCGTTCGGCGAGCCGGCGGCGCAGCATCGTCGCGTCGGGGTCTGGATAGCGGTGCATCGCGTGGGCGGCCCGCTCGATCGCCTCGATCACCCTCGGGTGCGGCGGGAACGGCGACTCGTTGGAGGCAAGCTGGGCGATCCCGCCGGAGGCGATCGCCTCCGGCGCCTGCCCGGTGGGCACGCCGGCCTTGTAGCCCGGCATCCGGGCCAGCCTCTCGGCGAAGGTGACGGTCATGTCCTCAATTCTGACGGACGGCCCGCTACTGGGCCGCTTCGAGGTCGGCGCGCAGCTTCTGCGCCTCGCCGATGTAGGCGTGGGCCGGGGCGTGGCCCTCGGGGGCGTAGAAGTGGAGCATCACCCGGATCACCCGTGGCATCGAGCCTGGGACCGGGATCTCGCGACAGCAGAGCAGCGGCACCGCGTCCAGCCCGAGGTCGCGGGCGGCGACCGCCGGGAACTCGGCGTCGAGGTCGTCTGTGGTCGTGAACAGGCAGCTGACCATCGCCTCGGGCTCGAGGCCGTTGCGCTCGATCAGCTCGCGCATCAGCTCCCCGGTGGCAGCGAGGATCGCGTCCGGCTCGTTCGCCCCGGCCTGCGCGGCGCCACGGACGGCGAAGAGGCGCTGCGGGGATCCCTCGTAAGCGCCGACGTTCATGGTCATAAATGTTCCGCTTTGTTCCGGTCGCAGAGAGTCAGATTGCGATGCTCCCTCCACACCGCGTCACTCGGCATCTTTCCAGAGCCGGGAGATCTCCTCGCCTGAGAGGCGGCGGGACCCGCCCTCGGCGAGGCTCCCCAGCTCCAGCGATCCGAAGCGGACCCGCCGCAGCGCCAGCACCCGGTTGCCCACCGCCTCCACCATGCGACGGACCTGGCGGTTGCGCCCCTCGCGCAGGACGATCTCGATCTCGCACTCGCCCACGCGGATCACCTCGGCCGGCGCCGTCGGCCCGTCCTCCAGCTCCACCCCACCCCGCAGGCGCTCCAGGTCGCGGTCGGCGGGCGGCCGCCGCAGCCGCGCCCGGTAGGCCTTGGCGACGCCATAGCGGGGATGGGTGAGCCGGTTCGCCAGCTCGCCGTCGTTGGTCAGCAGCAGCAGGCCGGTCGACTCGGCGTCGAGGCGGCCGACGGGATAGAGGCGAGCGGGCGAGTCGACCAGCTCCACCACCGCCGGCCTCTCCCCCGGCTCGCGCGCGGTCGAGACGACGCCGGCGGGCTTGTTCACCGCCCAGGCCTCGCGCACCTCGGCGCCGACCGGGCTGCCGTCAACGCGCACGTCGTCGCCCTCGCCGACGTCGCGGGCAGGATCGGTGACGACCTCGCCACCGACCGTGATCCGGCCGGAAGCAATGATCCTCTCCGCGGCGCGGCGGGAGGCGACGCCCCCATGGGCGAGGAACTTCGCCAGCCTCACGAGGGGCGCGTCGGGGGAGGTCCCGGCGGAGCCTCCCCGCTGTTGCTCCGACGGGACCCCGGCCTTCAAGAGCCGCTCGCGCAGCTCGCGCTCGTCCTCGGGGCTGGGGTCGAAGCTCGAGGGCTCGGGCAGCCGGTCGAGCCCGGAGAGGCCGAACAGCCGCTCGAACAGCTCCGAGGTCTTGAAGATCGCGGCGCCGAAGCGGGAGCGGCCCGACTCCTCGATCAGGCCGCGCTCGGCCAGCGTCTGCACCGCCGACTCCGAGCTGACGCCGCGGATGCGGGCGATCTCGGGGCGGGAGACCGGCTGCAGGGAGGCGACGATCGCCAGCGTCTCCGCCTGCGCCTGGGTCAGCGGCGGCGTCCGCGGCTTCGCCAGCAGCCGCCGCGCCGCCTCCTCGCTGGCCGGGTCGCTGGCCAGCGCGAAGCCGCCGGCGACCTCCCGCAGCACGACGCCGCGCCTGCCCTCGGCGAGATCCTCGCGCAGCAGCTCGATCGCCTCGGAGACCTGGCCCTCGGTCGCCTCGGTCGCCTCCGCCAGGTCGGCGACGGCGACCGGCTGGGCCGAGAGGAAGAGCAGAGCCTCGACGGTGCGGGCAAGATCGCTCAAGGCGCCACCCTGCGGACCTCGATCGGGCCGAACGGCTTGGGCTGATCCCAGGTCACCTCGCCCTTGCGGTACAGCTCCAGCAGGCCGAAGACGGTGACCGCCTGGGTGAGCCGGTCCTCGCCGCCGAACTCCTCGTCGAAGTCGAAGCTGCTGTGACGGCGAAGGACGTCGCGCAGGGCGTGCAGGCGGCGCTCCAGGGAGACGGTCGGGCGGATGTGGCTGACGTCGAGGCCGGGCGGCTCGAGCAGGAGGTCGCCGAGCGCGGCGCCGAGCTGGTCGGGATCGTAGACGGCGGTGGCGGCGTCGACCGCGACCTGGCGCAGCCGCGCCGGCAGCGGCGCCGAGCGGTAGAGGTAGCCGCGCTGGCCCTCGAAGCGCTCGGCCAGGACCGCCGAGGCGTCGCGATAGCGCCGGTACTCGAGCATCCGCGCCAGCAGCTCCTCGACCGCCTCCTTGGGGCCGAGCTCGTCGAGCTCGTCCTCGGGGCCGGGCAGCATCAGCCGCGACTTCAGCTCCAGCAGCGCCGCGATCAGGACCAGGAATTCGGTCGCCACCTCCAGCTCCAGCTCGCCTTCGCGCTCGAGGTGCTCGACATAGGCGACGACGACCTCGCCCAGCTGCAGCTCGAGCAGGCTCACCTCCTCGCGCAGGACGACCGCCATCAGCAGGTCGAACGGCCCGGCGAAGACGTCGAGGTCGAGATCGAGCTCGGCGACGGTCATCCCCACAGACTAAATCGCATCCACCCGACGGCAGCGGACACGAAGTGGAGCAGGCCGTCGACCTACCTGGGGCCGATGCCCATGCGGTCGCGCACGTCGGCGACCGTGCCGGCGGCGATCTCGCGCGCCTTCTCGGCTCCCTCGGCCAGCGCCGTCTCTAGCGCCGCCTCGTCGGGGCGCAGCTCGGCGTAGCGCTCGCGGACCGGGGCCAGCAGCTCGACGACCGCCTCGGCGACGGCCTGCTTGAAGTCGCCGTAGCCGGCGCCCTCGAACTCGCGCTCGACCTCGTCGGGGCCGATGCCGCGGGCGACGGCGAGCACGTCGATCAGGTTGGCGATCCCCGCCTTGCCCTCGCCGCGGCGCACCTCGCGGCCGGAGTCGGTGACGGCGCCGCCGAGCTTCTTGCGGATCGCCTCGGGCTCGTCGAGGACATAGACGGTGCCGGCCTCGCTGGCGTTCGAGGTCGACATCTTTTGCTCCGGCTCCTGCAGGTCCATGATCCGGGCACCGACCTCGGGGATGCGGTGCTCGGGCTCGACCAGGGTCTCGCCGAAGCGCTCGTTGAAGCGACGGGCGATCTCCCGCATCAGCTCGACGTGCTGTCGCTGGTCGTCGCCGACCGGGACCTCGGTGGCGCGGTAGGCGAGCACGTCCGCGGCCATCAGCACGGGATAGAAGAAGAGCGCTGCGGAGACCAGCTCCCGCTGGCGCGCCGACTTGTCCTTGAACTGGTGCATGCGGTTGAGGTCGCCATGGGAGGTGACGGCGGAGAGCAGCCAGGTCAGCTCGGTGTGCTCGCGTACGTCGGACTGGCGGAAGAGGACGCAGCGGGCCGGGTCGAGGCCGGCGGCGAGCAGGATCGCGGTCGTGTCGTAGAGCCGCTCGCGCAGCTCGGCCGGGTCATAGGCGACCGAGATCGCGTGCAGGTCGACGATGCAGAAGATCGCCGGCTCGCCTCGCTCCTGCCCCTCGACGTACTGGCGGATCGCGCCGATGTAGTTGCCGAGGTGCTTGCGGCCGGTCGGCTGGATGCCGGAGAAGACGATCGGGCTTGTCATGAATGGACCCTATGCGGGTTCTGGTTCAGGCGCTTCGCTGCCAGGCACAGGCTGTCCGTCCTCGGCGCGATCGACGTCGGCGCCGTGCCCGCACTCGCCGGCCGCCGCGGCCCCGCGGGTCGGCACCGCTTCGATGCGGCCGTGGTCGTCATCGCGGTCGCTATCCGGTTGTAAAGACGACCGCACCCGCCGCCGCGGGTCCTCGATCCCAAAGCCGGAGGCGATGCCGCCGGCGATCATCAACAGGCCGGCGATGAGAACGCCGAGGTGAAAGGCGGAGGTCGAGGCGTCGGTGGAGGCGGTGCGAACCCGCGTCGCTTCGGCCGGCGGCAGCCGCCTGGTGCCGGGGACGGCGAGCGGCTGCGCCTTGGCGTCGGAGACGGTCTTCGTGGCGGCCGGGCTGAGCGGCGCCGGACCAAGGTTCGAGTCGAGGGTGGCACCGAAATGGGCCGAGATCACGGCGCCGAGGACGGCGATCGCCAGCAGCCCCGCCACCCGGGAGACGCCGTTGTTGACGCCGGAGGCGATGCCGACGCGGCGTTCTTCGACCGAGTCGAGCACGGTCGCGGTCAGCGGCGCCACCGTCGCCGCAAGGCCGAGACCGAAGACGAGGACCGCCGGCAGCACCTCGGTGACGTAGTCGGCGCTGGAACCGACCCGCAGCATCAGCAGCAGCCCGATGCCGCCGACGATCGGGCCGGCGGTCATCGGCAGCCTTGGCCCGGTGCCGGAGGCGAGCCGGCCGAAGCGGGGCGAGAGGACGAAGAGGATGATCGAGATCGGCGTCGTCGCCAGGCCCGCCTCCAGCGGCGAGTAGCCGGCCACCTGCTGCAGGAAGAGGCCGACGAAGAAGAGGCCCCCGATCAGTCCCGCGTAGGCGGCGAGCGTGGTCAGGTTGGCGACCGCGAAGTTGCGGATGCGGAAGAGGCCGAGGTCGAGCATCGGGTGGCGGGCGCGCGCCTCGTAGAGGAGGAAGAGGGCGAAGCAGGCGACGCCGCCGATCAGCGGCACCCAGACCGTCGGGTCGCCCCAGCCGTGGGTCGGCTGCTCGATCAGGGCGAAGACGGGCCCGCCGAACCCAACCGCCGAGAGCGCGATCCCGGGCCAGTCGATGCCGCGGAAGGCGTCCGGGTCGCGGCTCTCGCGCACCGAGTGCAGCGTCAGGGCGACGGTGACGGCGATCAGCGGCAGGTTGACCCAGAAGATCGCCCGCCAGGAGAGCACCCCGATCAGCGCCCCTCCCCCGGCCGGCCCGATCACGGTCGCGATCCCGGTCCAGGCAGTCCAGGTGCCGACCGCTTTGCCGCGGGCGGCGCCCTCGAAGGTGGCGGCGACGATCGCCAGCGAGCCCGGCACCAGCAGCGCCCCCGCCACCCCCTGCAGGGCCCGCGCCCCGACCAGGAACTCGACCGAGGGCGAGACAGCGCAGAGCGCCGAGGTGGCGCCGAAGGCGACGAGGCCGGCGACGAACATCCGCCGCCGCCCGAACTGGTCGCCGAGCGAGCCGCCGACCAGCAGCAGCGAGACCATCGTCAGCATGTAGGCCTCGACGACCCACTGCTGCCCGGCCAGCCCGGCGTTGAGGTTGTCGCTGATCGCCGGCAGCGCCACGTTGACCACGGTGCCGTCGAGGAAGACGACCGTGGAGCCGAGGATCGTCGCGATCAGGGTCAGGCGCTGCTGGCGGGACACCTAGCGAGTGTAGGCAGCCGGGCGCGTGACCAAGCAGGTCAAGGACGAGGGAGGGAGTGTGCTCTGCACATGACCGACCGAGGACGCCGACATGCGCCGGTCAGGCGCCCGGCTCGCGCAGCTGCTGGGCGGGGGTGAAGAAGTTGCGGTAGGCGAGGCTCGTCGCCACCAGGGCGGCGATCGAGACGCTGCCGAGCAGGGTGTAGAGGAGGATCAGCTGCAGGCGGACGGCGTCGGTCGGGTTGGCGCCGGCGAGCAGCATCCCGACCATCGTCCCCGGGAAGAAGATCAGGCCGGTGGTCTTGGTCGAGTCGACCAGGGTGATCATCCCCGAGCGCAGGGCGCGGCGGACGATCGGCATCGCCGCTTCGTGGGCGGTGGCGCCGAGCGCCAGGGTCGCCTCGATCCGCGCCCGCGAGTCGGCGACCTCGTCGCCGAGCCGGTTCAAAGCGACCGCCGAGGCGGTCATCGCGTTGCCGATCACCATGCCGCCGACCGGGACCAGGTAGCGCGGGGTCGCTTCGAAGATGCCGAGGGCGACGACGAGGCCGAGCGTGCTCGCCCCCGCCAGGGCCAGGGCGATCAGCAGCGGGCCGAAGGAGCGCGGGACCTTGTCGGCGCGGTGGCGGGCGGTGATCGCCCCGAAGAAGACCATCGCCGCCAGCAGCGCCACGACCAGCCAGAGCGTGTCGGCCTCGAAGATCAGCTCGATCGCGTAGCCGACCAGGGTCAGCTGGACGATCGAGCGAACGGTGGCGAGGACGATGTCGCGCTCGAGGTCGGCCTTGCGCCAGAAGGAGATCGCGGCGGCGAGGGCGACCAGCGCCAGCGAGGCCGCCACCTGCCAGAGGGCGACGTGGATCGAGGTGCTCAGGGCCGCCGTCGGCTCCCTCACGCCAACACCCGCTCCAGCGGCCCGGCGTCGACGACGCGGCCGGCCTCCAGGCGCAGCACCCAGTCGCTCAGGCGGCGCGCCTGCTCGGGGTCGTGGCTGACGAGGACGATCGAGATCTCCAGCTCCCGCCGCAGCTCCGCCAGCGCCGCCTCGATCGCGTCGCGGGCGACGTGGTCGAGGGCGGAGGTCGGCTCGTCGAGCAGCAGCACGTCGGGCCCCTGCGCCAAAGCCCGGCCCAGCATCGCCCGCTGCTGCTCGCCGACCGAGAGCCTGGCGACGTCGCGCTCGGCGAACTCGGGGCCGAGGCCGGCGAGCCGCAGGCAGCGGGCCACGTCGAGCTCCCTGCCGGCGAGATCGGCGGCGTAGCGAAGGTTCGACTCGACCGTCCCCTCCAGCAGCGCCGGCAGCTGCGGCACCAGCGAGACCTCGCGGCGCAGCGCCAGCGGGTCGTAGTCGGCGAGCGGGCGGCCGCGGTAGTCGATCTCGCCGCTGTCGGGGTCGGCGAGGCGGTTGAGCAGCCGCAGCAGCGTCGACTTGCCGCTGCCGGAGGGGCCGACGACGGCGGTGGCGCCGACCGGGATCCCGGCGCTGACCGCGTCGAGGACCGCGCAACCGCCGCGGGTCATGATTCCACCGCCGCCGACGCAAGATGGCTCCCGCCCCCGGCGGCGGTCCTCGCGGTTTTGGATTGACTGGAAGAATCCGGGTAGGTGATCTGCTGATGGCAAGAGCGATCTGGAGCGGCTCGATCAGCTTCGGGCTCCTCAACGTGCCCGTGAAGCTCTACAGCGCGGTCGCGCGGCGCAGCATCTCCCTGCGCGAGATCCGCGAGTCCGACAGCGCCCGGATCAAACACCGGCGGGTCGCCGAAGGGACCGACGAGGAGGTCCCCTACGAGGAGATCGTCAAGGCCTTCGAGATCACCCCGGGCCAGTACGTGCCGCTGGGCAAGGACGAGATCGCGGCGCTGGCGCCGGAGAGGACCCGCTCGATCGAGGTCCAGGACTTCGTCGACCTCGACGAGATCGACCCGATCTACTTCGACAGCCCCTACTACCTCGGTCCGGCGGAGGGCGCCGAGAAGGCCTACTCGCTGCTGGCGAAGGCGATGGAGGCGTCGGGCAAGGTGGCGATCGCCCGCTTCGTCTTCCGCAACAAGGAGCACCTGGCGGCGATCCGGCCCTCGAACGGCGTGCTGACCCTGACCACGATGCGCTTCGCCGACGAGGTCGTCGCGGCGGACGAGCTGGAGGACGTGCTGCCGGCCGAGAAGCCGAAGGTCGCCAAGCGCGAGCAGGAGATGGCCGAGGAGTTGATCGACTCGCTCAGCACCAAGTTCGACCCCGACTCCTACCGCGACGAGTACCGCGAGGAGCTGATGTCGCTGATCGAACGCAAGGCCGAAGGCAAGGAGGTCGTGACGCCCGAAGCCGAGGAGCCGAAGGCGACGAAGGCCCCCGACCTGATGGCCGCGCTGGAGGAGAGCATCGCCGCGGTGAAAGGCAAAAGCGGCACCGGCAAGAAGACGGCGAAACCGAAAAGCTCCTCGTCGCGGGCGAAGAAAAGCTCGCGGTCGAAAGCGAAATCCTCCAAATAGTCCGTGGCCTCGAGCCGCCAGGTCGAGGTCGACGGGCGTGAGCTGAAGCTCACCAACCTCGACAAGGTCCTTTACCCGAAGGCCGGCTTCACCAAGGGCGAGGTCGTCGACTACTACGCCAAGGTGGCGGACGCGATGGTCCCCCATCTCAGGGGCCGCGCGGTGACGCTGCGCCGCTTCCCCGAAGGCGTCGAAGACCTCGACGCCGCCTTCTTCGAGAAGCGCTGCCCCAAGCACCGGCCGAAATGGGTGAAGACGACGACCGTCGTCGCCGGTCCGCGCTCGGGAAAGATCGACTTCTGCGTCTGCGACAGTCGCCCGACCCTGGTCTGGATGGCGCAGCTGGCGGCGATCGAGCTGCACCCGTCACTCTCGCTCGGGCGGGCGCCGAAACGCCCGACGGTGCTCGCCTTCGACCTCGACCCAGGCCCGCCGGCGAACATCGTCGACTGCTGCAGGGTGGGGCTGCGCCTGCGGGAGATGTTCGGGCATTTCGGGGTCGAGTGCTTCCCCAAGACCTCGGGCTCCAAAGGGATGCAGGTCTACGTCCCGCTCAACTCCAAAGAGGTCAGCTACGACGTCACCAAACCCTTCGCCAAAGCGATCGCCCAGCTGCTGGAAAAGCAGACCCCCGACCTGGTCGTCTCGAAGATGAAAAAGGTGGAACGCGAGGGCAGGGTCTTCGTCGACTGGTCCCAGAACCACCAGAGCAAAACGACGATCGCCGTCTACTCGCTGCGGGCGCGGGAGCGCCCGACCGTCTCCACCCCGGTGAGCTGGGACGAGGTGACGTACGCCGCCGAGAACGAAGACGCCGACTCGCTCGTCTTCGAGGCGGGCGACGTTCTGGAGCGGGTCGACAGCAAGGGTGACCTCTTCGCGCCGGTCCTGGAGCTCAACCAGACCCTGCCGGACCTCTAGGGAAGTGGCTGGCGGACGACGGGGCGGCGGGTCGCCCTGACCTCGTCGAGGCGGCGGACCGGAGTGGTGTAGGGAGCCTGTTTGGCGATCTCGGGGTCGGATTCGGCCTCGGCGAGGATCCGCTCGACGGCGTCGGCGAAGGCGTCGAGGCTCTCCTTGGTCTCGGTCTCGGTCGGCTCGACCATCAGCGCCTCCTCGACCAGGAGCGGGAAGTAGACGGTCGGGGGGTGGAAGCCGAAATCGAGCAGGCGCTTGGCGAGGTCGAGGGTGGCGATGCCCAGCTCCTTCTTCATCGGCTTGCCGGAGAGGACGAACTCGTGCATGCAGTGGCGGTCGAAGGCGACCGGGAGGCGCTCGCCGGCGCGGCCTTCGGCCAGTCGCGCCTTCAGGTAGTTGGCGTTGAGCACCGCCGTCTCCGAGGCCTCGGCGAGGCCGTCGGCCCCGAGGCTGAGGATGTACGCGTAAGAGCGGACGAAGACGCCGAAGTTGCCCTGGAAGCCGCGCAGGCGCCCGATCGACTTCGGCCGCTCGTAGTCGAGGTCGTAGAACGGGCCGTGACCGTTCTCCCCCTTGCGCCGGACCACCTGCGGGCGCGGCAGGTACGGCTCGATCCGGTCGGAGACGGCGATCGGCCCCGCTCCCGGCCCGCCGCCCCCGTGCGGCTGACTGAACGACTTGTGGAGGTTGACGTGGACGATGTCGAAGCCCATGTCGCCGGGACGGGAGTGGCCCATGACGGCGTTGAGGTTGGCGCCGTCGTAGTAGAGGGTGCCGCCGGCCTCGTGGATCAGGCCGGCGATCTCGGCGATGTTCTCGTCGAAGAGGCCGAGCGTGTTGGGGTTGGTCAGCATCAGGCAGGCGACCTCCTCGGAGACCTTGGCGCGGAGGTCGTCCATCTCGACCCCACCGCGCTCGTTGGTCGCCACCTTCACGACCTCGTAACCGGCCATCGTCACCGAGGCCGGGTTGGTGCCGTGGGAGGTGTCGGGGGCCAGGACCTTGGTCCGCCGTTCGCCGCGGTCGGCGTGGTAGGCGCGGGTCAGCAGCAGGCCGGCAAGCTCGCCGTGGGAGCCGGCCGAGGGCTGGAGGCTGACGTGCGGCAGGCCGCAGATCTCGCCCAGCGAGCGCTGCAGCAGCCACATCAGCTCCAGCGCTCCCTGGGCGCGCTTCGGGTCCTGGGCCGGGTGCAGGCGAGCGTGGCCGGGCAGCGCCGCCACACGCTCGTTCAAACGCGGGTTGTGCTTCATCGTGCAGGAGCCGAGCGGGTAGAGGCCGGTGTCGAGGTCGAAGTTGCGGCGCGAGAGCCGGTTGTAGTGGCGGACGATCTCCGGCTCGGCGATCTCCGGCAGGCGGGGCGGCTCGGGGCGCAGCAGCTTCGCCGGGATCAGCTCCGTCAGCGGCCTCTCGGGCACGCCCGGGTCCGGGAGCACGGCGGCGCGCCGCCCCGGCTTCGACTTCTCGAAGATCGTCCGCGCCCGTTCACGCTGCATCGGGGTCTCGCTAGCCGGCGCGCTCACGAGACCTCCTCTGGCGTTGGCGACTTACCCGTCGTATAGCCCGGTAAGTCGACACGCTCGGCGGCGATCGCGGCGGCGAGGGCATCGGCCAGCTCGTCGATCTGCTCGCGGCTGCGGCGCTCGGTGATCGCGACCAGCAGGCCGTCGGGGTACTCGCGGTACTCGCGGCCGAGCGGGTAGCCGGCGGCGATCCCGCGCTCGGCGCAACGGTCGAGCACGGCGGCGACCGGCGTGTCCAGCCGCAGCGCGAACTCGCGCACGACCGGCGCCTCGTGCAGTGGCTCGACCCCGTCGACGGCGGCCAGGCGCTCGCGCGCATAGGCGGTGCGCTGGACCAGCAGCTCGCCCAGCTCGCGGAACCCGTTCCTGCCCAGCCAGGCGAGGTGGACCATCGCCGCGAGCGCGTTCAGCGCCTGGGCGGTGCAGATGTTGTTGGTCGCCTTCTCGCGACGGATGTGCTGCTCGCGGGTCTGCAGCGCCAGGACGAAGCCGCGGCGGCCGTCGACGTCCACGGTCTCCCCCGCGATCCGACCCGGCATGCGGCGGATCTGCTCCTCGGTGGCGCAGAAGAAGCCGAACGAGGGGCCGCCGAAGTCGAGCCGGTTGCCGAGCGGCTGCCCCTCGCCGAGGGCGATGTCGGCGCCGCACTCGCCGGGCGGCTTGAGGATGCCGAGGGTCATCGGATCGCAGGCGACGACCAGCAGCGCCCCGTGCTCCTTCGCCGCCGCGCCGAGCGCCTCGACGTCCTCGACCGCGCCGAGGAAGTTGGGGCTCTGCAGGAAGACCGCGGCGGTCTCGCCGTCGATGGCTGCCGCCAGCGCGGCCGGGTCGGTCGTCCCGCCCTCGAGCCCGGCCTCGACGACCTCGGCCCCGAAGCCCACCGCGTAGGTCGCGAGCGTCTCGCGGCTGTGCGGGTGGACGCCGCGCGAGACGACGAAGCGGCGGCGCTGGGTCGCACCGATCGCCAGGTAAGCGGCCGACGCGACCGAGGACGGGCCCTCGTAGAGGCCGGCGTTGGAGACCGGCAGCCCGGTCAGCTCCGACATCGCCGTCTGGAACTCGAACATCGCCTGCAGACCGCCCTGCGAGATCTCCGGCTGGTAGGGCGTGTACGGGGTGAGGAACTCGGAGCGCTGGGTGATCGCGTCGACGATCGCCGGCACGTAGTGGTCGTACATCCCCGCCCCGACGAAGCAGACCTGCTCCTCGGCATCCGCGTTGCGCGCCGCCAGCGCCGAGAGGCGCTCGAACACCTCGGCCTCGCCGAGCCCGTCCGGCAGCGCCAGCGGGCGACCCAGCCGCAGCGGCTCGGGGATCTGCTCGAACAGCTCCGCCGGCGAGTCGACGCCGATCGCGTCGAGCATCTCCGAGCGGTCGCCGGGCGTCGCTGAGGTGTAGCGGGTCACCGGAGTAAGGCTACGGAAGCGAGTGGCGGGGCTCGGCGACTAGCTTTCCAGCAGCTTGCGGTATTCCGCCGCGCCGAGCAGCGCTTCGGCCTCCTGCGGCGCGGTGAGGCGGACCTTGGCCAGCCAGCCCTCGCCGTAGGGGTCCTCGTTGATCCTCTCCGGCGTGTCTTCGAGCGCGTCGTTGACCTCGACGACCTCGCCCGACATCGGCGCGATCACGTCGGAGACCGCCTTCACCGACTCGACCTCGGCGTAGGAGGAGTCTTTGTGGATCGTCGCGCCGAGCTCGGGCGGGTCGTAGAAGACGACCTCGCCCAGCGAGTCCTGGGCGTACCAGGTGATGCCGAAGACGGCGTGCTCGTCGCCCTCCAGCCGAGCCCAGTCGTGCTGGTCGTGGTAGCGGAGGTCGTCGGGGTAGTTCGCTTCTGACAAGGCTCAGCTCCTTTTGTAGAGGGGCTTGGACGCTACCCGGGCGCGGCGACGCTTGCCGCGGACGTCGATCTCCAGCTCCGTCCCGGGCTCGGCGAGGTCGGCGCGGACGTAGGCCATCCCCGCCCCGACCTCGAGCGAGGGCGAGAAGGTGCCGCTGGTGACGACACCGACCCGTTCCTCGCCGGCCAGCACCGGGTTGCCGTCGCGGGGGATGCCGGCGCCCTCGATCAGGAACGGCGCCAGACGCTCGGGCGCGCCCTCCGCCCGGGCCTGGGCGATCGCCGCAGAGCCGATGAAGCCGGTCGCCTCGGCACAGCACCAGCCGAGGCCGGCTTCGATCGGGTTGCGATCCGGGCCCAGCTCCTTGCCGTGCAGCGGGAAGCAGACCTCCAGCCGCAGCGTGTCGCGGGCGCCGAGCCCGCAGGGAACGATGCCCGCGTCGAGCAGCTCGGCCCAGATCGGCGGCGCCACCTCGGGGTCCAGCAGCAGCTCGACCCCGTCCTCGCCGGTATAGCCGGTGCCGCAGGCGAGCGCCGGGCGGTTGCCGACCCGCACCGGCGCGACCCGCATCCGCGGCGGCAGCTCGATCCGCAGGGCGCGGGCGAGGACCTGGCGTGCGTGCGGGCCCTGCACGGCCAGCATCGCGTAGCGCTCGGCGACGTCGCGCACGGCGACGTCGAAGCCGCGGCCCCAGCGGCCGAGCCAGGCTAGGTCTGCCTCGTGGTTGGCCGCGTTGGTGACGATCAGGTAGCGATCGCCCCCGAGCCGGTAGGCGAAGAGGTCGTCGAGCACGCCGCCGGCCTCGTCGCAGAGGCACGAGTACTGGGCGCCACCGATCTCGACCTTGGCCACGTCGTTGGAGAGCACCCGCTGCAGGAAGGCCAGCGCGGCGGGGCCCTCGACCTCGACCTCGCCCATGTGGGAGACGTCGAACATGCCCGCGTGGGTCCGCACCGCCGAGTGCTCCTCGCGGATCCCCTCGTACTGCACGGGCATCTCCCAACCGGCAAACGGAACGATCTTCGCGCCAAGCTCGACGTGCTGCTCGTATAGCGGCGTGCGGCGGAGGTCGGTCACGACCCGCAGGCTATTGACGAGCCGGCGTCGAGGGAGGTCGGGTGCCCCTCTCCCGGAGGGTCAAGCGGCAGCGCTCGAACCCCGCGAGCCGACTCAGCTGCGCGACGGCCTCTGGGAGAGGGGCACCCGACCTCCCGTGGACCTCAGTCCTTCAAGAACCCAGGCACGTCGATGTCGTCATCCGACACACGCAGTTTGCGGATATCCGTGTCGTCCGAGGAGATCCGCGGCTTGGCCTCGTAGCGGCGCCGCACCCGCTGCGGCGAGCGGGCCAGCAGCTCGAAGCCCTCGAAGCCGGTGGCGATGACGGTGACGCGGACCTCGTCGCGCATCGACTGGTCGACGACCGAGCCGAAGATGATGTTGGCATTGTCGTCGGCCTCGGCCTGGACGAGCTGCGCCGCCTCGTTTACCTCGAACAGGCCGAGGTCCTCGGGGCCGGTGATGTTCAGCAGCATCCCGGTCGCGCCTTTGATCGACTCCTCGATCAGCGGCGAGGTGATCGCCGCCTTGGCGGCGTCGAGCGCCCGCGCCTCGCCGGAGGCCGAACCGACGCCCATCAGGGCCGAGCCGGCGTCGCGCATGATCGTCCGCACGTCGGCGAAGTCGAGGTTGATCAGGCCCGGGATGGTGATCAGGTCGGTGATGCCCTGGACGCCCTGGCGCAGGATGTCGTCGGCCTGGCGGAACGCCTCCAGCACGCTGGTGCGCCGCTCGACCGCCTGCAGCAGCTTCTCGTTGGGGACGATGATCAGGGTGTCGACGTTGTTGCGCAGTTTCTCGATGCCCTCGAGCGCCTGCTGCATCCGCCGTTTGCCCTCGAACTCGAAAGGCTTGGTGACCGCGCCGACCGTGAGGGCGCCGATCTCTTCCTTGGCGATCTCGGCGATGACCGGCGCCGAGCCGGTGCCGGTGCCGCCGCCCTCGCCGGCGGTGACGAAGACCATGTCGGCGCCCTTCAGCGCCTCCTTGATCTCGTCGCGGCTCTCCGCCGCTGCGCCCGCCCCGACCTCGGGGTTGCCGCCGGCACCGAGGCCGCGGGTCAGCTCCTGCCCGATCGAGAGCTTGATGTCGGCGTCGCAGGCCTGAAGCGCCTGGGCGTCGGTGTTGACCGCGACGAACTCGACGCCGCGGATCCCGGCGTCGACCATGCGGCTGACCGCGTTGGTGCCGCCGCCGCCCGCTCCGACGACCTTTATGACCGCAAGGTAAGTGGATTCCATCTCCCGATTATCTCCTTGGCCGACCTTGAAGGCTCGGCGAGACAGCTGTTGGTTGAGTTGAGCCTTTGTTCCGTCCGAGCCTTCAGCGAGGCTCAAGGGTTCGAGCCATCGCCTCAACAGCGGAAATTGCGCTCAACGTAGGGCATTGTGACGCCTCTGTCAAACGGCCGACAGCCATCCTGCACGAGCGAAGTCTCGATGCCAACTTGAGGCTTTGGCCACTCTAACCCTGTGGTCGAGGCTTCAAGGAGGCGGCGGAAGCGTATGCCCAGAGCCACCGATGGCCGGGCGGCCGGGCGCGTGCAGGTCTACATAATCGAGGGCGGTGATCGACGGATCGGCGAGCACGGCCGCCGCCGCCTTCCACTTCCGCGCCGCCTGCGAGGCGTCGCCGAAGCGCAGTTCGATCCCCGAGCTGAGTTTGACGTCGACCCCGCTTTCGCCGTAGTGGCTGCCGGCGACGTAGGGACGAAGGGGGGCGGGAGCGGCGCCGAGGACGCGCGCCTGTTGCAGCATCGGGCCGGCGAGCCGGCCGCCCTTGGGTGGTTCGGAGAGCGGCAGCTGGGGCAGTTTGGGTTCGGCCGGCAGTGGCAGCCAGGGGAGGATGGCTCCGCTGGCGGTCACCGCGATTGCCGAGGGGCCGCTGCCGATCGTCGCCGTCGCCTTTGGCACCATGACCCGGGGGGCGACGCCGCTGTCGCGAATCAGGAAGAAGTAGGCCACCGCCACGCCGACGAGGACGAGAGCGATCGCCAGCAGCCGGCGCCTCACAGCTCCCAGCCGCTGGGCCAGCGCACCTCGCCCAGCACCTGGACCTCCGGCTCCAGCTCGACGCCGTAGCGCTCGTGGACCCGCCGCCTGCCCTCGGCCATCAGCTCGAGGACATCGGTGGTGGTGGCATCGCCGCCGTTCTCGACGAAGTTGGCGTGCTTCTCGGAGAAGCGGGCGCCGCCGTGGCGCAGGCCACGGCAGCCGGCCGCCTCGAGCAGCTGGCCGGCCGAGCGCCCCCCGGCGCGCTCGTCATCGGGGTTCTTGAAGGTCGAGCCGAAGGTCTTGATCCCCGAGGGCTGGGCCTCGCGGCGGCGCTCGCGCATCGCCGCCAGCGTGGCGCGAATCTGCGCCGGGTCGCCGGGGCGGAGGCGGAAGGCGGCGCGAGAGACGACTTCGCCGGGCCCCAGGTTCGAATGGCGATAGGTGAGGCCGAGCTGGTCGGGGGTGCGCCGGTCGGTGCCGGCGGCGGTGCTGACCTCGACCCAATCGAGCACCCGGGCGAGCTGGCCGCCGTAGGCGTTGGCGTTCATCCGCACGGCACCGCCGGCGGTGCCGGGGATGTTGATCCCGAATTCGAGCCCGGAGAGGCCCCAGCCGGCAGCCTTGGCCGCGGCCGAGGGCAGGCGGGCGCCGCCGCCGCAGAGGATGCGCTCACCGTCGCGTTCGATCATCGCGAGGTCTCCGTCCAGCTTGATTGCGAGTCCGTGGAATCCATCGTCGGCTACGAGGAGGTTCGAGCCGGACCCGATCAGTCCTACCGCCAGCCCCTCCGCCTCGGCCCAGCGCAGCATCCCGACCAGCTCCCCCTGCCCGGCGGGGCGCCCGAACCAGTCGGCGGCGCCGCCGGTCCGGACGGTCGTCAGTCGCGCCAGCGGGCGATCGGGCCGAACCCCTCTGGGCGGCGCGCTCATCCTCCTCCCTCCAGCAGCGACTCGCCCAGCTCGAAGACGTCGCCGGCGCCGATCGTGACCAGCACCTGGTCTCCGTCGCCGGCCTCCTGGGTGCGATCAAGGAGATCGCCGAGGGCGCGGCGGGCCTGCTCGGCGTCGGGCAGCCACCAGACCGGCCGCCCCTCCATCCGCTCCGCCGCGGCCTGCGCGACCTGCAGGCCGCTGACGCCCGCCAGCTCGCCGACCGGCTCCTCGCGGGCCGCATATACGTCGAGCACCGCAACCTCGTCGGCCAGTGCCAGCGCCGCGCCGAACTCCTCGGCGAAGGCCCTGGTGCGCGAATAGAGGTGCGGCTGGAAGACGGCGATCAGCCGCCCCGGCTGCAGCTCCCGCAGGGCCGAGAGCGCGGCGCGGACCTCGGTCGGGTGGTGCGCGTAGTCGTCGTATATGCGGGCGCCGTTGCGGAAGCCCTTCAGCTCGAGCCGCCGCCGCACTCCCGGGAAGTCGCCAAGCGCGCCGGCCGCCGCGTCCACGTCGAGCCCGGCCAGCTCGATCGCGGCCAGGGCGGCGCGAGCGTTGGCCCGGTTGTGGGGCCCGGGGACGGCAAGCGCGAGGTCGGCGGGCCCCGGCACGCCGGGGTCGAAGCCGAGCGAGCGAAGCGCGAAATTTGACCCGGCCAGGCGTGGCTGGCCCTCCCGCCGGCTCCACTTCATCGGCATCGGCGGCGCCGGCATGAGCGGCCTGGTGGTCCATCTCGAGGTTGGTGACGACGGCGATCTCCGGCTTCAGCTCGAGGAAGCTGGCGTCGCTCTCGTCGGCCTCGGCGACGACCCACTCGCCCTCGCCCCAACCGGCGTTGGCGGCAACACCGCCCTCGCCGAGGCCGGGAACCTCGCCACCGACGAAGAAGGCGGGATCGGCGCCGATCGTCCGCAGCGCCCAGACCGCCATCGCCGTAGTCGTCGTCTTGCCGTGGGTGCCGGCGACCGCGATCAGCCGCTTCTCCGCGCACAGCTCCGCCAGCAGGGCGCCGCGGTGGATCGGCTCGGCGCCCTGCTGGCGGG
>WNFM01151883.1_pt2 | contig 67742 bp, 62 predicted proteins | sample 5400271 | NCBI WGS metagenome assembly WNFM01 (sample SAMN13153352, study PRJNA577476) | soil metagenome | isolation source: 60 cm saprolite on Douglas fir-dominated hillslope | place: USA:California | collected 2013-09-17
TCCGCGTAGGCGCTCACGGGCAGGTCGGACAGGAAGCGGACCACGTCTTCCTGGAGGGCGCTGACCGTCGGATAGCGGTCCTCCGGCCGCGGCGCGCGCGCCCGCGCGACCATGGCCGCCATCGCCCGCGGCGGATCGTCCCCGGCCAGGAACGAGAGCAGCGCGCCCAGCGCGTACACGTCCGCGGCGGCGCCGACCGCGCTCTCTCCGCGTGCCTGCTCCGGGGCCATGTAGCCGGGTGTCCCGAGCACGGTCCCGGCCGCGGTGAGCGTCGCCGCCTCCACGTCGGCCTCGCGCCGGAGAGGGAGGGCGATCGGGGGAGGCGGCGCGGGCTCGGGATCGGCGAGCATCTTGGCCACGCCCCAATCGAGGACCAGCACCTCTCCGAACGGGCCGACCATCACGTTCTGCGGCTTGAGATCGCGATGGATGACGCCGTGGGCGTGCGCGAAGGCGACGGCGTCGCAGATCCGCTCGAAGACGCGGAGCCGGGCCGCCGGCGAGCGCAGCTCGCGCACGTGCTCGTCGAGGCGGCGGCCGCGCACCAGCTTCATCGCGTAGAAGAGCCGCCCGTCGGGTAGCGTGCCCAGGTCGTGCACGGGCACGAGGCCGGGGTGCTCCAGGCGGGCCAGCACCTGGGCCTCCGTGCGCAGGCGTGCCTCTCCACCCGGGCGGGGCTCGGGGCCGCTGAGCACCTTGAGAGCGACCTCGCGGCCCAGCTCGCGGTCGAACGCGCGCCAGACGGTCCCCATCCCTCCGCGCCCGACGCGGCCGCGCAGCTCGTACTTCGTGCCCTCGAGGTCGGGCGCGTCCAGCATCTCGGCCAGGCGGGCGAGCGTCGTGTCGGAGAGGCTCACGAGGCGACCACGCCCAGGAGGTCGCGCGCCTCCGCGCGGAACTCCTCGTCGCTCGCGGTCAGCGCGCGCAGCGCCTCCAGGACCTCGCGGCGCAGCTCGCGCCGCATGGCGGCCAGGTGGTTCGTCACCTGCGTGACCGGCAGGCCGAGCTCGCGGCCGAGCGCCTCGTAGGTCGGCCGATCGCCGTCTTCGCCTTCGAGGTCGTAGCGGCGGAAGACCGCGAACGCGGCCGCCCTTCCCTCGTCGCGGGAGCGCCGCTCCAGCGCGGCCACGGCGCGCGAGAAGAGACCGCGTACCCATTCGCGATGGAACCAGGCCTCGACGTCGTCCGCGGAAGCGAGCGCGGGGCCGGCCAGCTCCCGTTCCGCGCCCTCGACGTCGAGCGACAAGACGATCGCGCCGCCGCCCCGCTTCAGCCGCGTGGCCGCCTGGCGCTCGTTGGCGACGAAGCCGTCGACACACGTGCGCAAGAAGGTGCGAAAGCGTGCGCGGGCGGGATCGAAGCGATCGAAGAATCGCTTCTCGTAGGCGCGGGCGAAGAAGCCCTGGGTCAGGTCTTCAGCCTCCGCGCGGTCGGCCCGCCAGCGCCAGCGCAGGTATTTGTAAACGGGCCGCCAGTATCCCTCGGCCAGGTCGCCGAAGGCCTGGCGGCGCGTCTCACCTTCACCATGCCCGGCCGCGCGCACCACGCTCTGTCGCGTGGGCGGGAAGGCGCTGCGTATCGGGAGGTCCGTCTCGGGAGGCATGGCGTGCCGGAGCGAGACTCTACACCCGCTCCGGAGCAGGGTTCGCGCCCGCGCTGGCCTAGGCCTGGGGCGCGGCGGGAGCGGCGGGCGGCCCGTGACGGGGCTTCAGGCGGCGCACGAGGTCCCCCAGCCCCGAGCGCAGGGGCACGCCTTCGCGGCGACGCGCCTCGTTCCACGACACCAGGTCGTCGATCAGGCTGTACGCGGAGGGGACGACGAAGAGCGTGAACAGGGTAGAGAGCAGCATCCCTCCCACGACGGAGACGGCCATCGGCCGCTGCAGCTCCGCGCCGGGACCGATGGCGAGGGCGGGGGGGATGGCGCCGGCGATGGTCGCGAACGAGGTCATGAGGATGGGCCGCAGACGGGTCGGGCAGGCCTTGAAGAGGGCCTCGTGGCGCTCGTAGCCCTGGTCGCGCAGCTGGTTCGTGAAATCGACGAGCAGGATCGAGTTCTTCTTCACGATCCCCATGAGCAGGATCAGGCCCAGCATGCTGTAGACGTTGAGGCTCTGGCCGGAGAGCCACAGCGCCATCAGGGCCCCGCTGATGCTGAAGGGCAGCGCGAGCAGGACCGTGAAGGGGTGAGTGAACGCGTTGAACTGCGTGGCCAGCACCATGTAGGCGACGATGAGGCCCATCGTGAACGCGAAGCCGAGTGACGAGAACGACTCCTTGAAGGCCTGGCTGCTGCCGGACGGCGTGGCCCGGTAGCCCTCGGGCAGCGCGGCGCGCGCGACGTCGAGCCCCTTGGCGAGCGCGTCCTTCTGCGACGCCCCCCGGGCCACGTTGCCGAAGATGGTGATGGCGCGCTCGCGGCTCTTGCGGGTGATGGCCTGCAGGGTGGGCGCCTGGTCGATGCGCACGATGTCGCCCATGCGCACGAGCTGGCCCGACTGCGTGCGCACGAGGAGGCGCTGGATGTCCTCCGGCTTGGAGCGCTGGTCGGCGAGCAGGCGCACGCGGATGTCGTAGCGACGTCCTCCCTCCTTGAACTTGCCCACGCGCACGCCGCCGATGGCGGCGTTGACGGTCTGCCCGATGTCGCTCATGGAGATGCCGAGGTCGGCGGCCTTGTTGCGGTCCGGGATCACCTTCACCTCGGGCATGCCGACCTGGTAGTCGCTGTCCACGTCGGTGATGAGTCCCGTCTGCCGCATCTCCTCCATGATCGTCTTGGAGTACTCCGCGAGCTTGTCCCAGTCGCGGCCGCGGATCGTGATCTCCAGGGGATAGCCGCCGCCGCGCGTGGGGCTGAAGCCCTGCTGCGAGGGATCGATGAGGCCGGCGCGGACCCCGGGCCTGGTGCTCGCGAACCGGCGCACCACGTCCATGAATTCCTGCTGGTTGAGCGCCCGGCCGAGCTTGGGGTCGCGCGGACGGTCGGGGGGCTCCTTCATGGTCACCATGGCCATCCCCGTGTTGACGTCGCCGCCCCCGAAGCCGCCGATGAAGGCGAAGATGCCGTCGACCTCGCCGCGGCTGGCCAGGAACGTCTCGAAATCCTTCAGCGCGGCGTCGGTCACGTCGAGGCTGGCGCCGACCGGGGTCTGGAAGCGGATCTGGAAGCGGCTGCTGTCCACGGCGGGCACGAACTCCTGCCGCAGGAGGCCGATGATGCCGAGGGAGAGGATGAAGAACAGGGCCGCCCCGCCCAGCACGGCCGCGCGATAGTGCAGGGCCGGCCGCAGCGCGCGCGAGTAGGCGGTGGAGAGCCGTTCGAACGCGCGGTCCACCGCCGTCCCGAACCGCCCACGCCGCTCGCCCACCTCCAGGAAGCGCGAGCAGCGCATCGGGGCCAGGGTGAGCGCCTCCAGCAGCGAGATGAGGACCGCCACCGAGATGGTGACGCCGAACTGGAAGAAGAACTTCCCGATGATGCCCTTCATGAACGCGACGGGCAGGAAGATCGCGATGATGGCAAGCGTGGCGGCGGCGGCCGCGAACGTGATCTCGCGCGCGCCGATGGAGGCGGCCTTGATCTTCCCTTCCCCGTGCTCGCGGTGCCGGTAGATGTTCTCCAGGACCATGATGGCGTCGTCCACCACGATCCCGACGGTCAGGGTCAGGCCGAGCACGGTGAACGTGTTCAGAGTGAACCCGAGGAAGTACATGACGATGAACGTCCCGAGGATCGACGTGGGGATGGCGAGCAGGACGTTGACGGTGCTCGACCAGGAGCCGAGGAACACCCAGCACACGATGCCCGTCAGCACCGCGGCCAGCAGTAGCGTGAACAGGATCTCGTTGATGGCGTGCTTGACGAAGGTCGTGCTGTCGAAGCGCACGCCGAGGGTGAGGCCCTCGGGAAGGTCGCGGCGCAGCTCCTCCAGCCGGGCCCGGGCCCGGTCCCCCACTTCGACCGCGTTGGCCCCGCGCAGCTTGCGGATGCCGAAGCCCAGCGAGGGCTCCCCGTCGCTGCGGGCCAGGCGGCGCCGGTCCTCCAGGCCGTCCTCGACCACGGCCACGTCCTGGAGGCGGACGGGCGTGCCCTGGCGGAAGGCCACCACGATCTGCCGGAAGGCCGCGACGTTGATGGCCTCGCCCTCCGCGCGCACGTTCATCTCGCGCTCGGGGGTCTCGATGCGCCCGGCCGGCACCTCCAGGTGCTCGTTCTCGATCGCGCGGTTGACGTCCTGGACGGTCAGGCCCTGCGCCTCCATGCGGGAGGCGTCGAACCAGACGCGCACGGAGCGCTGCCGGTAGCCGCCGATGAACACCTCGCCCACGCCTTCGATCGTCTGCAGGGAGGGCTTGATGACGTTGCGGACGTAGTCCGCCATGAACGTGGGCGAGCGCGTGCCCGAGAGCGACAGCCACATGATGGGCTGGTCCTCGGGGTTGGTCTTGTTGATGATGGGCGGGTCGAGCTCGCGGGGCAGGTTGCGCGCGGCCTGGGCCACGCGCGTCTGCACGTCCTGCAGCGCGAGGTCGATGTTCCGCGACAGCTCGAACTCGACGGTGATGCTGGCCGAGCCCTGCCGCGAGGTGGAGGTGATCTCCTTGACGCCCTCCACGGAGGTGATGGCGTCCTCGACGGGGTCGACGACGTCCGACTCCATGATCTCGGGGGAGGCCCCCTCGTAGCTCAGGGAGACGCTGACCACCGGGAAGTCCACGTCCGGGTTCTGGCTCACCCCGAGCCCCTTGACCACGCCGCCGTACCCGTTGAAGCAGATGAGGCCGAAGCCGATGAGGCCCAGCATCAGCATCCAGGCGAAGACGTGGTTGCGAATGGAGATGTCGGCGAGGGTCGAACCCGTGGCGATCTTCTTGGGGTCTTCCTCTTCTCCTTCGCCGCTTCCCGGCCGTCGCGACTCGTCGGACATGGCTTACTGCGCCTCGGCGCTGCTGGACGCGCGCGTGCCGGCGGGGGGGTCCCTCCACCACGACATTCTCGCCGGCGGTCACGCCGGACAGGATCTCGACCCCGCCGTCACCGGTGCGGATCCCGAGCTTGAGCGGCCGGACGCGCGCCTTGTTGCTTTCGACGACGAAAGCCACGAAGCCGCGCTCGCTGGCCAGGACGGCGCGCTCGGGCACCACCACCGCGTTGGCGCGCGTCTCCGAGGCCAGGTCCACTTCCGCGAAGAACCCGGGCTTGAGGACGCCGGGGTTCTTCACCCAGGCCACGACCTCGACCTGCCGCGTGGCCGGATCCGCCACTTCACCCACGTGGTAGATCTGTCCCGTGAACGGCGTGTTGCCGAGGGCCGCGACCTTGAAGGTGACGGTCTGGCCGGTGCGCGCGCGCAGGGACTCGCCCTCCGAGACCTTGAAGCGCAGGCGCAGCCGGCTGGTGTCCACGAGCGTGGCCAGGATGTTTCCCGTCTTCACGAACTGGCCCGTCTCCACCGTCTTCGTATTGATGACCCCGCCGTGGGGCGCGCGCACCTCCGCCCGGCGGAGGTTCTGCAGCGCGATGTCCCGCGCCGCCTTGGCGGAGTCGGCCTCCGCGGACAGGCGGTCGGCCTCGCCCCGCGAGCGGTTCAGCTCCTCGACGGCCACCAGCTGCTCCTTGGCCAGCTGCTCGCGCCGCAGCTTGTCCTGCTCGGCGCGGCGGCGGTCCACCAGCGCCTTCTGGAAGCTCGCTTCCGCGCGCTGCACCTCCAGGCGGTAACGATCGGGGTCGATGCGGAAGAGCACGGTCTGCGGCCCGACGCGCATCCCTTCGTTGAAGCGCACGTCCGTGACCACGCCTTCCACCTCGGCCGTCACCTGCACGATCTCCTCGGCCTCGAGGCTGCCCACGGCCTGGATCTTGTAGGTCACGTCGCGGGCGCTGACGGGCTCGACCTTGACCGAGATCGTGCGGCCGCCGGCGGGAGCGGCTGCCCCCTGGGTCGCCTTGGTGCAGCCGCCGGCCGCGGTGGCGAGGAGCACGGTCGCCGTCCAGATGAGTGCCGGCGGGTGCTGTGTCAAACCGCTATTCTGATCCCGCCGCCGGGGCTTTCCAAGTCACACGAGTTGCGCCCCTGCAAAACTTTGTGACTCAGGGGGCTACGGGCCTAGAATCGAACCCATGGTGATGCACGACCCGCGCGTACCCGAGACGGTGGAGGGCTGGAGCATCCTCCACCAGATGTTTCGGATCCGATGGGAGGCCTGGCGGGCGCTGCCCGACGCCGAGCGTCGCCAGCGGGCGGCGTCCACGGTGGACGGGCTCTCCACCATGCCCCGCGGCGAGGAAGGGGCCACCGCCCTCACCACCCTCCTCGGCCACAAGGGCGACCTGATGCTGATCCACTTCCGCCGCGACTTCGAGGCGCTGCAGGCCGCGCAGCTCGCCGTGTCACGCCTGGCCATCGCTCCCTATCTCGAGCCGACCTCTTCGTACGTCTCGATCGTCGAGCTCGGCATGTACGAGATGACGGCGCAGATCCACGCGCGGCTCAAGGACAAGGGCCTCGCCGCGGGCTCGCCGGAGTTCGAAAAGGCGTTCGACGCGGAGATGGACGAGCAGCGCCGCCGGGTGATCGGCCGCCTGTTCCAGGAGGTGCCTCCGCGCCGGCACGTCTGCTTCTATCCGATGAACAAGCGGCGCGGCGAGGAGAAGAACTGGTACGCGGTGCCGGTGGAAGAGCGCGGGCGCATGATGCGCGACCACGGCACGATCGGCCGCCACTACGCGGGGGCGGTCACGCAGATCATCTCCGGCTCGATCGGTTACGACGACTGGGAATGGGGCGTGGACCTCTTCGCCGACGATCCCATCGTCTTCAAGAAGCTGATCTACGAGATGCGCTTCGACGAGGTCAGCGCCTGGTACGCGGAGTTCGGGCCGTTCTACGTCGGACTGCAGTTCCGCGCGGACCAGCTCCCGCGCCTCCTCGAGGGCGAGGTCCCGCAGCTCAAGGCCTGAGGCAGGGGCTATACTCGAATACGGAGGCGCGCCATGAGCCCCATCCTCAAGGCCCATTTCAGCGATTACGCGGCCTTCCACGGCACCCCCGGCAATCGGGCCTGCCACTACGTCGGCATTCCCCTCATCGTGCTCAGCCTGTTCGCGCTGCTGAGCGCGGTGCCACTGTTCACCCTGGGGGGCTATACGGTCACGCTGGCCGAGATGCTGCTCCTGGCCGCGACCACGTACTACCTCACCCTCGACCCCGTGCTGGCGGTGCTGATGTTCGCGATATCGGCCGCGAGCATCGCGGTCGGACGGCGCATCCCGGTCGCCTGGGCCGTCGGTCTGTTCGTGGTCGGCTGGATCTTCCAGTTCGTCGGCCACTACGTCTACGAGAAGCGCGCGCCCGCCTTCTACCGCAACCTGGCCCACCTGCTGGTGGGGCCGCTCTGGATCCTCGCCAAGGCCACCGGCCGTACCTAGCTGTTCGATGGGCTCAGGCGCCGGCGCTCGGTCGCCCGTCACTCGCGTTTTATCTCAGGGGGGGCACTCACGCATGGTGAGACGGGCGTTCGCGGCGGCCCCCCCTGAAACCCCCCACCGCTGCGCCGCCCGCTCTGCGGGCGCCGCGCTCCTGGTCGGCTCTCTTGCGCTCTCTCTCGCCGGTTGCGGAAGCGATGGGTCGAGCACGCCCACGCCGGGGGCGAGCGCGTCCACTTCGCCCGTCGGGTGCTCGGTCACGCCCATCGGCGGGCAGCCGACGCTCACGACCACGCTCCTCGTTCGCGGGCTGTCCAGCCCGCTCGATTTCCAGGTGCCCGCCGGAGAGCGCAGTCGCGCCTTCGTGGTCGAACAGGGCGGCCGGATCCGCATCGTGCGCGGGGGGGCGGTGGTGGGCACGCCGTTCCTCGACGTCAGCTCCAAGATCAGCACGGGGGGCGAGCGGGGCCTGCTCGGCCTCGCCTTCCATCCGCAGTACGCGAGCAACGGCCGCTTCTACGTCAACTACACCGACCGCAGCGGCGACACGCACATCTCGGAGTTTCGTGCCTCGCCCCCCGCCGCGGACGCCGTCGATCCCGCGACCGAGCGCGAGCTGCTCTTCGTGCGCCAGCCCTTCGCCAACCACAACGGCGGCGGCCTGGCCTTCGGCAACGACGGAATGCTCTATGCGAGCCTGGGCGACGGCGGCTCCGGCGGCGACCCGTTCGGCAACGGCCAGGAGCTGTCCACCCCGCTCGGCAAGCTGCTCCGCATGAACGTCGACGCGGGCACGCCCTTCGCGGTGCCCAGCGACAATCCTTTCGTCGCGCGCGCGGGCGCCTTCCCCGCGATCTGGGCCTACGGCCTGCGCAATCCCTGGCGGTTCGCGTTCGACCGCGAGACGGGCGACCTATTTCTCGCCGACGTCGGCCAGAACGCGGTCGAGGAGGTCGACTTCGCGGCCGCGCCCCGCCGCGGAGGCGAGAATTACGGCTGGAACATCATGGAAGGGAGCCGCTGCTACCAGCCCGCCAGCGGGTGCAATCAAGCCGGGCTGACGCTGCCCGTCCTCGATTACACGCACAGCGAAGGTTGCTCGATCACGGGCGGCGTCGTGTATCGCGGCTGCCGGTTGCCGGGCTATGCGGGGACTTACTTCTATTCCGACTACTGCACCGCCTTCATCCGGTCCTTCCGCATGCAGGCCGGTCAGGCCGTGGATCGCCGCGACTGGACGGCCGCCCTCGGGCGCGGCATCAATGCGGTGACCGCGTTCGGACGGGACGACGAAGGCGAGGTGTACATCGTCGACCAGGACGGCGAGGTCTACAAGATCGTGCCCGCTTCGTGAGTGGGATGGCGTGGGGCGTCTCCGCGGAGACGTGCAAGGGCCGGCCTGTCCCCGCGCGTTGACCGGCGTCCGAGGGGGGCGTAGCGTGCTCGAGACCATGCGCGCGCGCCGCCTCATCCTGGCTCTCGTCCTCGCAAGGGTCCTGCTCGCGCCCGCGGCCGCGGGGGCCTGTGACTCGACGGGGTGCCTCCTGCTCACGCGCGGACAGAACGGCGTGATGGCGAAGGGGACCTGGCGCGTCGACCTTTCCTTCCGCGACACGGACCAGTCGGATGGGCGCCGCGGCCGCGCACCAACGGACCTCGTCCTGCGGCCCAAGATCTACTTCGAGCAGGAGCGCGTGGTCCCCGCCTTCCACCTGGACCGGGACGGGCGCGAGCGCTTCCTCCAGGTCGACGTGGGCTACGGGCTGTTCGAGAAGACGACGGTGTTCCTGTCCCTCCCGGCCGCGACCCAGCGCGATCAAGACGTCCTCCACGGCGCGATCAACACCACCTACGACGTCTGGGGTGTCGGCGACGGCGTCATCGGCCTGCGCCAGGCCCTCGCCCACCGGGGCGCGCTGGTGGGCGGCCTGGCCGTCAAAGCGCCCCTGGCCCGCCACGATCTCATCGACCAATACGACGGGACGATCCTCGAGCCGACCCTCCAGCCGGGCAGCGGGGCCTGGAGCGTCATCCCCTCCCTTCAATACTCCTTCCGGGGACTCTTCCCCGACGTGTCGTGGACCGCGTCCGCATCGCAGGAGATCACCACCACCAACGCGCGCGGTTACCGTTTCGGCAACGAGTCGATCGCGACCGTGGGCGCGAGCCGCCCCCTGAGCGGGGTGGTCAGCGCGTCGCTGCAGGCCAAGGTGTTCCACAAGGACCGCAGCGCGTATCGCGGCGCGGGGGTGGCCTCCACGGGCACGACCGTCGCCTATGTCACTCCCGGAGTCCGGGTGCGCGGGCCGCGCGGCGTGGGACTCTACGCCTTCTTCCAGGCGCCGGTGTACCGGTACGTGAACGAGACGCAGCTCGCGCCCCGGCGCGGCTGGCTGGTGGGGATCAACCGGTCGTTCTAGTCGGCTTGAACGCGTTCAATGCGTGACCACGACACCCTGAAACGCGGTCTCCGCGGGGCGCTGCGCGTCCCTGAAATAACAGGCCGCGAACCGGGGCAGCGGTTCCGTCGTCCGCCGCTCTCCGGGCTGCAGGACCACGGCCACGGCCGCGCAGCCGGCCAGGTCGCTCCGGACCGCGTCCACGGCGATGGTGCGGGCCGCCGTGTCCTCGTTCACGAAGGTCACCTGCAGCCCGTTGAAGAGGTGCAGGGTGGACGGCTTGACCGCGGCCGCGGTGACGCGCACGGGGACGTCCGCCCCGATGTCGTCGCTCGAGTTCGTGGGCGCGGACTCGGTGCGCGTGACGTGGGAGCCGCCGCAAGCAGTGAGGGCGATGGTGGCCGCGCCGAGAAGGCCGCACCGGCGGATCCAGCGGCGATGCGTGGACATGGCCTGGATCGAGTATACGCGCGCGACTTCTACCGAGCCGGCCGCGTCACGAGCGCGCGGCCGCCCCGCGCATAGAGCGCGATCCCGATCGCCTGCACCACGTGGAACAGGTCGTTGTGGTTGAAGACCCGCCCCTGGCCGACCCGGGTGAGCTGGACCACGGCCCCGATCGCGGAGGCGGCGACTCCCGCCACGACCCACCCCGCACCGGGCCGGCGCTGGGCGCGCAGCGCGGCGGTCAGGGCGAGGAGACCGACGAGCGTGAACGCGTAGTCGTACAGCACGTGGCGAAACTGCGCGACCGCGATCAAAGCCGACGCGACGGCGAGCAGCCGGACGAGAAGCACCACGACGGTGGGGCGAAGGAGGCGCCGGGGCACGGCGGCGAGGGCCGCTCCGTAAAGGACGCAGAAGTTCGCGATCCCGACCGTCACGTAGGTGAGACGCCAGACGAGGCCGTGCGTCTGCTTGTCGATCACGGGCGCATAGCCGTGCGACGTCCCTCCGAGGACGGCGGCCACGCCCGTGGCGAGGAAAGCCACCGCCCACCAGCGGCCGGGCACGCCGGACGCGCTCTTCCAGAGCCACATGGCCGCGCCGAAGCCGGTGGCGGCGAGCAGGTAGTCCGTCACCATGGTGAGGACTTCGCCCGTCGGGATCATGCGGCGCTCAGGGCTCGAGGACGAGACGGGGCTCGGACGGGGCCGCGGAGGCCGGCGCCCCGACCACGCGGCGCGCGGTATCGAGGAACGCGGTGCGGCCGCCGCCCTCGTGGCGCACGTCCGCGAGCGCGCCCTCGAGCGCGGCCAGCACCGGACCCAGGTCGCGATCGTCGGGCGCGACCGGCCGCCCCTCCTCGTCCTTGGCCTCGAAGAGCCCGCGCAGCTCCAGCAGGAGGCCCTGGGCACGCAGGTCCTCCGCCTGGTGGTCGTACAGGATCCCCCGCTGGCGCGTCTCCACCGTCTTGCGCAGGGCACTCACGGCGGCGGAGAGGAGCGCGTCGTCCAGGTCGTTACGGCGCGCGCGGAGCGCGCCCAGTCCGACCAGGGCCAGGAAGAAGAGGTCGGCCTGCTCGCGGGAGAGGCGCTGGAGATGCGGCCCGAGGCGGCGCGCGTCGCGCCGCCGCTCGGTCTCGCGGCCGTCCCAACCCGCGGCGTGGGCGCCATCGTCCAGCCACACGCAGTCCGCGGGACAGTCGATCTCGATCCGCCGCTTGGATCCGCAGCAGGCGGAGCAGATGGACGCCCCCTTGGCCGGGCAGGCGCGCCGCCCCTTGCGCTGGGCGCAGAGCGGACAGGCGCTCATGCCCGCCGCTTCACGCCAGCCGGACCATGTTCTTGAGCTCGCCCAGCATCTCGTCCGCGGAGCCGAAGCGCAGCTCGACGCGCGGATGCAGCGCGCGGATCAGGAGCTTGTCCAGCGCCTCCGGCACGCCGTTGCTGTACGTGCTCGGCAGGGGCATGGCCGCCCCTTGCGCCTGCTTCTTGGGGTGGACGCCGGTGAGGAGGTGGTAGAGCACGGCGGCCGTGGCGTACAGATCGCCCGCGACGTCGAGCTGTGCCTCGGGGGCCCGATAGTCGACGTCCGTCGGCACGAGGTGGGCCAGACGGCCCAGCCCCATGTCCGCGACCTTGAGCACGCCGCTCGCGACCATGATGTTCGACGGCTGGATGGAGCCGTGGACGAGGCCCTTGCCGTGGATGAACGAGAGGTACTGCGCGACCACGCGGCCGAGACCGTGCGCCTGCTGCACGGTCATCTTGTGGCCCGACTTGAGGGCGTCGCCGAGGTGGCGCCCCTGGACGAACTCGGTCACGACGCAACGATCGCCCTCGCGCTCCACGAAGCCGAGGATCTTCACTCCATTCGGGTGTGACAGCGCGGCTGCGGCCTTGAGGTCCGCGGCCAGCGCGCTGAGCACGCCGTTGCCGGCGAGGACGGCGCCAGGGAGGACCCTCATGGCCACGTTGCGGCCGTCGAGCAGGTCCTCCGCGCGGAAGATCGTGCCCAGCCGTCCGCGTCCCACTTCTTCGTGCGGGACGAATCGGGGCTTGGCCGACTTGCCCGCGGCGGGGATGGTGGTCGAGACCGCGGGTGGGCCCGAGGCAGCGGGTGGCCCCGAGGCGGCGGGGGTGGAGGTGCCTGCGGGCGGTGCGGCGGCGGCCCGCGCGGGAGCCGCCGGCGCGGGACCCGGCGGCCGCGGCACGCCGGTCGAGGGCCGCGCCGCCGCCAGCGGCCGGAGCGGAGGGGGCGGAGGCGGCGGGGTCACCGGGCGGGGGACGAAGCCGATCGGCTTCCCCGCTTCCAGCGCGGCCATCCGCTCGTCGACGTCCTTGAAGCCGAGGTGCTCGGCCTGGATCTTCTTGTACACGGCGAGCGCTTCCGCGGGCTGATCGCCCTCCTGGGCGACGGCCAGCCAGTAGTAGAGGTCGAGGTTCGAGACGGACACGGCCTCGCCTGCGATCGCCCTCTGCAGCCGCTCCCTCGCCAGGGGAGCGCGCCCCGACTCCAGGAACAGGCGGGCGAGGATCTCGGTGGCGGCGCGGAAGTTGTCGTCGCTCGCACCCACGCGCTGGAGGAGTGAGATCGCCCGATCGCGATCGCCCACGGCCGCCGCCGCCTCGCCGGCCTTGAAGGTGAGGCCCGCTTTCTCGAAGAGGGGGATGGCGCGCGCGGCCTGCCCCGCCTCCTCGTAGAGCTTGGCCGCGGTCTCCTGCTCGCCGGCGCGCTCGTAGCACTGCGCGGCGAGGTCCTTGTGGCCGGCGCGGATGTAGACCCCTCCCGCCGCCGCCCAGCTCTCGGCCGCTTCGTAGGCCCCCGCGGCGTCGGGCAGCATGCCGACCTGCTCGAACAGCTCCGCGGAGCGCTGGTAGTCCTGTCCTTCGAGGAAGTGCCGTGCCGCCTCGGCGACGCGCTCTTCCCTGAGCGCGACCTCTCCGCGCAGGTTCGCGGCCTTCACCCGATCGCCGCCCTTCTCGTACGCGTCGGCCGCGCGGCCGTTGTCCTCCGCGCGCAGGTACAGCTCGGCCGCCTTGGCGTGCTGGCCCTGGCGCAGGCACACGTCCGCCGCTTCCTTGAAATAGTTCCCGCGGATGTAGATCTGCAGCGCCTTGGGCAGCTGCCCCGCCTTCTCGTACAGCCGGCCCGCCTGCAGCGCGCTCTTCTGGTCGGCGGAGGGCGCGGTGGAGGAGTACTGCGTGCTGAACGAGACGTTCTCCATGAAGTGCTTCTCGTAGCACTCCGCCGCCTTGCCCCACTCCTCCTTCACCTGGTAGGCCTCCGCCGCGCGCAGCGGGTACCCGCCCTTGACGTAGAGCTCGGCCGCCTTGTCCGACTGCCCGGCCACGCCGAACAGCCGCGCCGCTTCGAGCGAGTTGCCCTTCTCGAGGAAGAGCTGCGCGGCCCTGGCCGGCTTGTTGGCGGCGATGTACACGTTTGCGGCCTTCTTGTAGTCCCCGGATTGGAGGTAGTAGTCCGCCGCCTTCTCGAGCCGGCCGACCTTCTCGAGGGTGGCGGCGGCCGCGTAGTACTCCTGGCCCTCGACGTAGGCATCCGCCGCTTCGGGCAGGCGCCCGAGGTCCTCCAGCAGCTTGCCCGCGGCCAGCGCGTGGCCCTGCTTGCGATAGGCCGCGATCTGGCGGTTGAGCTTCCCTTCCCGGTAGCTCGGACCGAGCACCTTTCCGAGGACGTCGTCCATGTTCCCGGCGCCGCCCGGTGTCCGCACGCGCAGGCGCGGGGCGATCTGCTGATAGGCGACGAAGAGAACGATGACGACGAGGATCTGAGGAAGGTAGGGAATGGAAAAGAGGTAATCCATTATCGACCCGGCCTCGAAAGCGTCGGGTAGGGGGATTATAGACCGCAGGAGTGAGGTATCCTCCTCCGCCCCCCATGGCCACTCCTGCCCGTTCGGACGCGCCGGATCGCGGCGGCCTCGTCCGGGGACTGGGCCTCCTCGAGGCCACCACGCTCATCGTGGGCAGCGTGATCGGCTCTGGGATCTTCGTGGCCCCCTCGATCATGGCCGGCTTCGTCCAGACCCCGGGGCTGCTGATCGGCCTCTGGGTCGTGGGCGGCATCCTCACCCTCTTCGGCGCGCTCGCCTATGGGGAGATGGCGGCGGCCCTGCCGCGCGCCGGCGGCCAGTACGTGTTCTTGAAGGAAGCCTTCAGCCCGCTCTGGGGCTTCCTCTACGGGTGGACGTTCCTGCTCGCGATCAACACCGGCTTCATCGCGGCGGTGGCCGTCGCCTTCGCGAAGTACCTCGGCGTGTTCCTCCCCGCGATCGGCGAGGGAACGGTCCTCTTCTCCGTGGGGCGGTACCCGTTCACGACCGCGCAGGCGGTCGGGCTGGTCGTGATCGCCGCGCTCACCTGGATCAACATCACCGGCCTGCGCACGGGCGCCATGGTGCAGAACGTCTTCACCATCGCCAAGGTGGCAGCGGTCGCGGTGCTGGTGATCATCGCCATCGTGAGCGGCAAGGGCTCGGCCGAGCACTTCCGGCCGCTGGTGGGAGTCGCCCTGGGGCCGGAGGGCCTGAAGATCGGGCTCTTCGCCGCCCTGGGCGTGGCCATGAGCAAGGCCCTCTTCGCCTACGACGCCTGGAACTCCGTGACCTTCGCCGCGGAGGAGATGCACGAGCCGGAGAAGAACCTGCCCAGGGCGCTGGTGCTGGGCACGCTCGGCATCATGGCCGTGTACTGCGCGGCGGTGGCCGTCTACGTGTACATGGTGCCGATCCAGGAGATGTACGCGGTGAAGGACAACCGCATCGCGGCCGAAGCCGCGCAGCGGATGATGGGGCCGGCGGGCGCCGCCTTCATCGGGGCGCGCGTGCTCTACGCGATGAGCCGTGACGACCTGTTCTTCCGCCGGGCCGGCGACGTCCATCCGACGTACCGCACGCCGGCCCCGGCCCTCCTCATGCAAGGCGTGGTGGCGGCGGTGCTCACCCTCACCGGCACCTACAACGACCTCCTGACCCTGACCGCGTTCTCGTCGCTGCTCTTCAACACGCTCACCGTCGTCGGCCTGTTCGTGCTGCGCCGCCGCCGGCCGGACCTTCCGCGTCCGTACAAGGCCTGGGGATACCCGGTCCTTCCGACGCTCTACATCCTCGTTTCCGTCTTCTTCCTCTACAACATCCTGGTCGGCGACCCTCGGAACTCGGGAATGGGTCTGGTCCTCACCGCCCTGGGCCTTCCCGCCTACGCCTACTGGAGCCGGCAGCGGTCGTAACTTACGACAAGTCGTTGACTTAACCCCCCAAGCTGACTATCCTGCCCGTGACCCCTGCCCGCCGGGGGTTTGGTGTCCTTCGGACCGGTGATGACGACCCGCCGCCCGGACAAGACGGCTGCGCCGCCCAAGGACCAGGACGAGTCCGCCGCGCCGAACCTTCTCACTTCGGAGGATCTCTTCGGCGACATGGTGGACGGGCCTCCCGCGCCCAGCGCCCGGCCGGTGGCGGCGCCCCCGGCAAGCCGGAAGGGGCCGATCAAGGTGCAGGTGAGCGAGCCCGGCGCCCCACGGAAGGACTCGCCTCTGTCGTCGCCTGCCGCTCCGGGCGAGAAGCTGCCCGAGGACGTCGCCGCGCTGCTCGACGCGTTCTCGGAGCCGGCGGAGGCGGCGCTGCGAGAAGAGATGTATTCCGAGGCGCCGGGCATCGAAGAGCTCATCGACGAGGGGTCGGCGGCCCTGGGGTCGGAAGAGCCGCCCGCGGCCGCTTCCGTCCCGGCCGCGCCGCCCGCGGACGAGAGCGACGGCCTTCTCGACAAGATGCTCGGCACCGCGCCCGCCCCGCCGGCCCGTGGCGCGGCCCCCAAGCCGGAGGAACCGCCGGCCGTCTCCGTCGCCCCCCCCACCGGCGCACCGCCCGTGACGCCCGCGGACGAGGACGAAGACCTCCTGCTCAACGTCCTTCCGCCCCCGGATGCGAAGCCCAAGGACGACCCGCTGCGTGCGCCTCGGGCCGCGGCCGACGAGTCGCAATCGCTGCGCGACCTCCTCAACCTCAAGCCGCCGCCTCCGGACGACGTCGTCGAAGCGGTCAAGCCGGCCAGCCGCACGGCCACCAAGTTCACCGCCGCCGCGCCGCGCAAGCCGGCGCCGGCCGCGGGCCCGGGCCTCGATCTGGCCGCGCTGGCCGAAGATGCCTTTGCCAGCGCCGACTCGCCCGCGCCCGTCCCCGGCCGCCTGATCGAAGACGTCCCCGAGCCCAACGCCGCCGCCTCCGCCGAAGCGCCGGTGATCGACGGGCCCACGACGACCGCCCCCATCGAGGCCGCCTCCGGGACCCGCGGCTACGGGCCCTACCAGCTCCTCGAGCGCGTCGCCGTCGGCGGCATGGCGGAGGTCTTCCGGGCCAAGCGCACGGGCGTCGAGGGGTTCGAGAAGGTGGTCGCGGTCAAGCGCATCCTGTCCCATCTCTCCGACAACAAGGAATTCGTCGACATGTTCATCGACGAGGCCAAGATCGTGGCCGGCCTCGCCCATCCCAACGTCGCGCAGATCTTCGACCTCGGCAAGCACGAGAAGAACTACTGGATCGCGATGGAGTACGTGCACGGGCGGGACCTGCGCACGATCATGAGGCGGGCCCGGGAGCACGGCCTGCGCATCCCCCTGGACATCTCGACCTACGTGGTGAGCAAGGTCTGCGCCGCCCTCGAGTACGCGCACCGCAAGAAGGACGAGAAGGGCCAGCCCATGCTCATCGTCCACCGGGACATCAGCCCCCAGAACATCCTCATCTCGTTCGAAGGCGACGTGAAGCTGACGGACTTCGGCATCGCCAAGGCGGCGAGCAAGGCCTCGACCACGGACAAGGGCGCGCTGCGCGGCAAGCTCCTGTACATGAGCCCCGAGCAGGCCTGGGGCAAGCCGATGGACAAGCGCTCCGACGTCTTCTCGCTCGGTATCGTGTTCTACGAGATGCTGACCGAGCAGAAGCCGTTCCTGGGGACGTCGGAGATGAGCATCCTGGAGACGGTGCGCGAGTGCCGCGTGCCGCCCCCGACCACCATCAACGACAAGATCCCGGAGAAGCTCGAGCGCGTGGTGATGAAGGCCCTCGAGCGCGACCCCGAGGTGCGCTACCAGGACGCGGGCGAGATGCTGCGCGACCTGGAGCGCGTCCTGCACGAATGGCAGCCCGCCACCGCCAGCGGTCTGGTGCGCTTCCTGGAGATCCTCTTCGACGAGCACGAGCGCGGAGAGCGGACGCCGCCCGACGGCGAGGGCGCGCACGGGGCCGGCCCGGCGGAGATCGAAGAGCTGCAGGAGTCGCCCGCGGAGCCGCCGCCGGCGGAGGCGCCTCCCCCGGCGCCGGCCAAGGACCCGATGTCCATCCAGAAGCTGCTCAAGCGGTTCGGCATCAAGTAGAGGAGGACGTCTTCATATGGCGTTGTCGAAGGAGCAGGAGCAGTTCTATCAGACCACGCTCGACATGACCCGCAAGCAGATCACCGAACTGAACACCCAGATCGAGGAGGAGCTGGCGAAGGTCAAGGAGCGCCTGGCCGAGCTGCAGAACGCGAAGAACGCGGCCAAGCAGATCTACGACGGCGCCTGCAAGATGCTGGGCGTCGAGAACGATCTCGAGAAGGAGGACGTGGCCGCGGAGTAGCGCGCGCCTCCCTCCATGGCCTGGTTCCGCAAAGAGCACGAGCCGCTGCCTGCGCAGGAGCAGGAGAGCCGCGTCCCCGAGGGGCTCTACGTCAAGTGCAACGGGTGCAAGGAGACCATCTATCGCAAGGAGGTCGTGACCAACCAGGCGGTGTGCCCGCGGTGCTCCTTCCACTTCCGCATCTCCGCCCGCGAGCGCCTGTCCCTCCTCTGCGACACGGTCTGGGAGGAATTCGACCAGAACCTCGCCAGCAGCGATCCGCTGCATTTCAAGGACACCAAGCTGTACGCGGACCGCCTCCAGGACAGCAAGGCCAAGACGGATTGCTACGACGCGCTGGTGAGCGCGGTCGGGACCATGGGCGGGCTCTCCGCCGTGATGGCGGTGATGGAGTACGGGTTCATCGGGGGCTCGATGGGCGTGGTGGTGGGCGAGAAGGTGACGCGTGCGATCGAGCGCGCCCTCCGTGAGCGCCTGCCCCTCCTGGTCGTGTCCTGCTCGGGCGGGGCCCGCATGATGGAGGGCACGCTGTCGCTCATGCAGATGGCGAAGATCTCGGCCGCGCTGGCTCGTCTGGATTCCGCGCGGCTGCCGTTCATCTCGCTGATGACCGATCCCACGACGGGCGGCGTCACCGCGTCGTTCGCGATGCTGGGGGACCTGAACGTGTCCGAGCCCGGCGCGCTCATCGGCTTCGCCGGGCCCCGCGTGATCGAGCAGACCATCCGGCAGAAGCTGCCGGAGGGATTCCAGCGCGCGGAGTTCCTGCTCGAGCACGGCATGCTCGACATGGTCGTGGACCGCCGGAACCTGAAGGCGACGCTGGTGAAGTCGTTCAAGTTCCTGCTGAACTAGCGCCGCGCATGTCCGACTTTCGCGGCTTCGCCGAGCGCGCGCTCCTCCTGTCCCTCGCCATCGGGACCGTGGCCGCCATCCTCTTCGTCGGCCTCAACGACCTGCAGCCGGTGGAGACGCCGAAGACCTTCGCCCTCGCCTTCCTGGAGTGGAGCCTCCTGTTCTACGGCGTCATCCTCTCCCTGCTGCTGCTGGCGGTGTGGGCGGGGGCGCGCGGCGCCACCCGTGTCGCGCCCCGCGTCGGCCTCCTCGGGCACGTCCCCGATGCCGCGCTGGCCCTGGGGGCGGCCGCGTTCCTCGTCGCCTGCGCTCTCCAGAACCGCAAGGCGTTGGCCGGGGTGTTCGACCTCGGCGGGCCCGCGCGCTTTCGCTGGCTGACGCCGTTCGCGCTCGGTCTCGCTGCGGCCGCGATCGTGCTCTGCGCCCTGCCCGCACGCCGGGCGCGGATCGCGCGGCGCGCGCTGGCCGCGCTGGCCATCGCGTCGGCGCTGCTCGCGTTCCTGCCCGAGCGCGCGACCGGCGCGACCCACGTGCCGCCGCCGCGGCCGGTCGGGTCACGCGACGCGGCCGCGCGTCTCCTGGTCTTCGGCATCGACGGCGCGGATTGGAAGCTGATCGACAGGCTCATCGCCCGCGGCGACCTGCCCTCCATCGCCGCCCTGCGCCGCCGCGGGGCGTGGGGCGACCTCGAGACCCTCTTCCCCACCCGCTCGCCCGCGGTCTGGACCACCATCGCCACCGGCCAGCCGCCGGATCGGCACGGCGTGGACAGCTTCACCAGCCCCCGCGTGGCCGGCATCCAGGGCGTCTTCCGGCACCGCCAGCGGCCGCGCGGCATCGGTTTCGGCTGGCTCAATGCGATCCTCGAGGAGAAGGGCTTCATCGTCGACGGCCCGATCACGAGCAGCACGCGGCGCGTGCCCGCCCTGTGGAACCTGGCCAGCGAAGGCGGCTCGCCGATCGCGGTGGTCGACTGGTGGGCGACGTGGCCGGCGGAGCCCGTGCTCGGGGTCCTGGTCAGCGACCGCGTGAACTTCTGGCGACAGGCCGAGCGCGGCCACCCCCCGGAAGATTCCGATCTCACCTATCCGCCCGCCCTCCAGGAAGAGATCCGCAAGCTGATCCTGCCGCCGGAAAAGGTGACGATCGACGAGGCGCGCCCGTTCCTGGACGTCACGCCCGCGGAGTTCGCGTCGATGATGGCGGGCCCGTTCCGGGGCAAGACCGTGGAGTCGGAGTTCAAATACCTCTACTCCATGTACGAGACGGACCGCCGCGTGGCCCTGCACGTCATCGAGGGGACGCGGAAGCAGTACGGCGCGCCCGCCGACCTCATGGTGCTGCTGCGCACGGTGGACATCGCCTGCCACAGCGCGATGCAGTACTCGGAGCTGGTGGACGACCACCTGGGCGCGCCGCCCGCGGACGTCGAGCGCTTCGGGCGGGTGGTGAGCGAATCGTATCGGGCGGTGGACCGCGCGCTCGGCGAGGTCATGGCCGCTTTCGGCGACGCCAACGTGGTCGTCGTCTCCGATCACGGGTTCGCGCTGGAGACGACGGGCGTGGGCGCGGAAGAGACCCGCCTGTACCACCACATGCTGAAGCCGCCGGGAGTCTTCCTGGCCGCCGGACCCGCGTTCCGGCCCGGCCACTACGAGGGCATCTCCGTCTACGACATCCTGCCCATGCTGGTCGTCCTCAAGCGGCTGCCCCTGGCCGAGAACCTGCCCGGCCACGTCCACGAGGAGGTCTTCGACCCCGCCTTCCTGTCGTCCGCGCCCATCCAGCGCGTGGCCGCGTACAACCGGCGAGGGTCGCCTCGCGGGGCGGGAGCGGGCTCGGCCGCGGACGAGGAAGCGCTGGAACGGCTGCGCGCGCTGGGCTACATCAAGTAGCCGAGCGCGCGCGGGCCCCGTCGCCGCTCAGTACGCGATCCCCTCTTTCTTCGCCTGCTCCTTGAGCGCGCCCACCACCGCCTCGTCGAAGGAATCCCTGGGGGCGCCCGCGGCCAGCTGCTCCTCGCGCTGCTTGCTCAGCTCTCGGATCCGCGACTGCAAGGTCTCGCGTCGCACCTTCTGCTGCTGCAGGAAGGCCAGGGCCTGCGCCTCCGTCTTGCCCTGCAGGACGGGCGGCGCGGAGGGCAGCGCCTTCCGCTGCTCGGCGACGGGCAGGTCCACGAGGTCGTGCTCCGCGATGCGATCGCGCGCCGCGAAGTAGCCGGCGGCTTCCGTCGCCATCGGCGCGGCCATGGCCTTTCGCGCCGCGAGCTTCGTCTCCGTGTCGTGCCGCTCGGCCACGCTCCCGCCGGCCACGACGGTGGAGGCCATCTCCGCGTTCAGCCGCGCGAGCTCCGCGTCCGCCGACGTCACCCGCACCGGCATCCCGCCCTGGCCGTCGATCTGAGCGTACTGGCCCGCGCCCGCGGCCGCGATCTCACGCCAGACCTGCGCGGTCTGCGCGTCCTGGCCGCATTGGATCGACTCCACCACGATGCCGCGCTGGCGCGCCTCGCCCACGTGGCGCCGGTAGTCGAAGCCGTCCTGGTAGTCGAGGTGGGGCGGCGCGTCCCCGACGAGCACGATCATCTTCAGCGAGCGCCCGGACGACCACGTCAGGCGGTGCACGGCGTCGTGCATCGCCGCGGAGACGTGCTCGGGCCCGTCGCCCCCGCCCTCCGCCCGGAAGGCGGAGAGATGGCCGAACACCTCGTCCATGTCGCCGGTGAAGTCGTAGGTGCGCGTCACGTATTCGTCGCCGAGGTCGCGATAGGCGACGAGGGCGATGCGCAGGTCGGGGCGCGGCCGGCCCTCGCCGATGCGGCGCGCGATCGACCAGATGCGGCGCTTGGCGCCGTCGATGAGGCCGCCCATGCTGCCCGTCGTGTCCAGCACGAATGCGACCTCCACCCGCGGGCCGGTCTGGGACGCCGGCGGCTTCGCGGTGACGGCGGGCGACGACGCGGCAAGCGCAAGAGCCAGAAGGACAACGCTCATGACGGCACCTCCGCGGACGATACAGACGGCGCCGCCCCTCTATTCCGCGGCGCGCCACGCAATTCGCGCGTGGTAGAGTCGCAACGCCTTGCCGCGCATCGATCTCAACGCGGACGTGGGCGAGGGCTTCGGGTCCTGGGCCATGGGCTCCGACGCCGAGCTTCTCGCCCTGGTGACGTCCGCGAACGTGGCCTGCGGTTTCCACGCGGGAGACCCGGCGGTCATGGACCGCACCGTCGGCCTGGCCGTGCGCGCGGGGATCGCCCTCGGCGCCCATCCCGGCCACGCCGACCTGCGGGGATTCGGCCGCCGGCCCATCCAGGCCGCCCCGGAGGACATCGAGCGCGACGTGCTCTACCAGGTCGGCGCCCTGCAGGCCTTCGCCCGCGCTCACGGCACGCGTGTCGTGCACGTCAAGCCGCACGGCGCGCTCTACAACCAGGCCGCGGAGGACGAGACGGTGGCGCGCGCGATCGTGCGCGGCGTGGCGCGGGCCGGCCGCGAGCTGATCCTGGTCGGCCTGGCCTCGACGGAGCCGATGCGGCGGGCCGCGCAAGCGGAGGGGCTGCGCTTCGCCGCGGAAGCGTTCGCGGATCGCCGTTACACCGCCGCCGGCACCCTGCAGTCGCGCCGCGAGCCCGGATCCGTCTTGACCGATCCCGCCCAGGCCGCCGCCCAGGCCGTGAAGATCGCGACGGAGGGACGAGTGATCGCGACGGACGGCCGCGAGATCACGCTGCAGGCGGACACCTTGTGCCTCCACGGTGACAACCCGGCGGCGGTGGCCAACGCGGCCGCCGTCCGCCGCGCGCTGGAGGCCGCGGGCGTGGCCGTCCAGGCCCTGGCGGGGTGAGCGCAGAGCGGGCGCGGGTCCTCCCCGTGGGGGATGCCGCCCTCACCGTCGAGCTGGGCCGCACCCTCGATCCCGCGCTGAACGTCCGCGTGCGCGCCCTCGACGAAGCCGTGCGCGCGCGTCCGTTCCCCGGCCTCCTGGAGTCCGTCCCCGCCTACGCGTCGCTCCTCGTCGTCTACGATCCCGCGCGCATCTCGTTCGCCGACGCGCGCGCCGCGCTGGACGGCATGCTCGACCTGCCCGCGGCCGCGCCCCGGCCGGGCTCACGCCACGTCGTGCCCGTCCGCTATGGCGGCGGCGACGGGCCCGACCTGCCCGAGGTCGCGCGCACGTGCGGCCTGTCCGAGCGCGACGTGATCAAGCGCCACGCCGCCGCCGAGTACACCGCGCTCTTCGTGGGCTTCCTCCCCGGCTTCGCCTACCTGGGCACGGTCGCGCCCGAGCTGCAGACGGCACGGCGCGCGGCGCCGCGGCCGCGCGTGCCCGCGGGCAGCGTGGCCCTGGCCGGACGGCTCACCGGCGTCTACCCGTTCGCTTCGCCGGGCGGCTGGAACCTCATCGGCCGCACCGAGCGCGTGCTGTTCGATCCTTTCGCGGACGCGCCGGCGCTGATCCAGGCGGGCGACCGCGTGCGCTTCCTGGCCTCGGACCTGGCCGTCGATGCGGACGTGCCGCGCACCCAGCCCTTTCCGGCGAGCGTGCCCCGGATCGAGGTGATCGACGGCGGGCTGCTCACGACGGTCCAGGACGGCGGCCGCCGTGGCCATCGGCGGCTGGGCGTGCCCTGGTGCGGCTTCCTGGATCCGGAGGCGGCGCGCGCGGCCAACCGCGCCGTCGGCAACGCGGAGGGCGCCGCGCTCCTCGAGGGCACGGGCATGGGGCCGACCCTGCGATTCCTGACCACCACGCGGTTCGCCCTGGCCGGCGCCGATCTCGGCGCGATCCTCGAGCGCGCGGACCTGGGCCCGTGGCCGGTGCCGCTCGGACGCGCGGTCGTCGCGCGTACCGGCAACGTCCTCACGATGCGCGAGCGCCGGGCCGGACTGCGGGCGTATGTCGCCTTCGCGGGCGGCATCACCGTCCCCGACGTCCTGGGATCGCGCGCGACGGACCTCGTGGCCGGCTTCGGCGGGTACGACGGGCGCGCGCTCGCGGCCGGCGACCACCTGTCCCTCGGTCGCGCGACGGCCGGGGCCGAGGTCCCCGACCTCTCCCTCGCCTCGCCATCCTCGCCTCCCGTGGTGGTGCGCGTCGTGGCCGGGCCCCAGGACGACATGTTCACGGACGAGGCGCGCGCACGGCTCGAGAGCGAGACCTACGAGGTGGATCCCCTGTCCGATCGCATCGGCTGCCGCCTCTCCGGTCCCCCCCTCGCGCATCGCGCGGCGGGCGAGATCCTGACCGACGGCATGGTGCCCGGGTGCATCCAGGTGCCGCCGAGCGGGCAGCCGATCGTGATGCTGGGCGACGGTCCCACCACGGGCGGCTATCCGAAGATCGCGACGGTGGTGAGCGCCGACGTGGGCCGCCTGGGTCAGCTCACCGCCGGCGATCGGATCCGCTTTCGCGTCGTGACCGTCGAGGACGCGCAACGCCGGCCGGCGAGGGCGGAGTAGCGGCGTGATCCTGCGCCGGCGCGACGCGCGCGCTTTGGACGACTGGGCCGCGCTCCTGCGCGACCGCGGCTCTCTCCCCGCGGGGGCGCCGCTTCCGGTGCGCCCGATGGCTTCTCCCGGGAGTCCGAGGCGTCTTCCCGATGACGTCGGCGCGTACGCGCAAGGCGATGCGGTCGTGGCCCTGTCCGCCCGCCGCGCCGGCCTCGAGTCCGTTCCCGGCTCCCTGGCCGAGCTCGCCGATCTGGAGTCGCTGGATCTCACCGGCAACCGGCTGACGTCGCTGCCCTCCTCGATCGGCGCGGTCACGCGTCTGCGCCGCCTCCATCTCGACGGCAACCAGGTCGCATCGCTCCCGGAAGAGGTCGTCGCGCTGGCCCGCCTCGAGGAGCTACACCTCGACGGCAACCCGCTCGCGCGCCTGCCGGACGGGCTCGGGCGCCTCCAGGCGTTGCGGACGCTCAGCATGTACGGCAGCGCGCTCTCGTCGGTGCCGTCCGAGATCGGCGGGCTGAGCCGGCTCGAGTACCTGAGCCTCGGACGCGCTCCCCTCACGTCCGTCCCCGAGGCGGCCTGGGGCCTGAAGGAGCTGCGCGCGTTGATCGTCGCGGAGACGCGCGTCGCATCGGTGCCCGAGCGGATCGGCGATCTCGCGCATCTCGAGACGCTCGACCTCGGCCACAACGAGCTGGCCGCCCTGCCGGAGGCGGTGGGCAGTCTCTCCAAGCTCCGCTCGTTCCTCTATCTGAGCCACAACCGCCTGGCCGACCTGCCCGCGCCGGTGACGCGGCTGCGCCACCTGCGCTACCTCAACGTCACGAACAATCGCTTGACCGCGCTGCCCGATTCCGTCGGGGACATGCAGGGCCTCGTCGAGCTGCGCCTCTACGGCAATCAGCTCCGCACGGTGCCGGACGCGATCGGGGAGCTGGCCGCCCTCCAGGAGCTGCACCTCAGCGACAACGGGCTGGCCGTCCTGCCCGCGGCCATCGGCCGGCTGCGGAGCCTCACGCATCTGGACCTGCGCAACAACGCGCTCGCGTCGCTCCCACGCGAGATGGGCGCGCTCGGGAGTCTCGAATTCCTCGACCTCCGCGCCAATCGGCTCACGTCCCTGCCGGCCCTGCTCGAGGACCTGCCGCGCCTGCGCAAGCTCGACCTGCGCTGGAACAAGCTCGACGCGCCCCGCGCCTGGCGGGAGGAGATGCGGCGCCGCGGCTGCGCCGTCTACGTCTAGCGCGCCCGTTCCGATGACAGGCCGACCTGGCCACAACCTCTAATCTGCTAACCGTGTCGATCGTGTTTGTCGTTTCGTTCTGACGTCTTCTCTAAGGCGTCAGCACGATCTTCACGCACCCGTCGCGCTTGTGCTTGAACATGTCGAAGGCCTCGGGCGCGAACTCCAGGGGCACGCGGTGCGTGATCACGAAGGTCGGATCGATCGTCCCGTCCTCGATGCGCTTCAGGAGCGGCCGCAGGTAGCGCTGGACGTGCGTCTGGCCCATCTTGAGGGTCAGGCCCTTTGCGAAGGCGGCGCCCAGCGGCAGCCTGTCCACCACGCCTCCGTACACGCCGGCGATCGACACCACCCCGCCCTTCCGGCAGGCCTTGACCGCCTGCCGCAGGGCCGTCGACCGGTCGGTCGCGAGCATCAGCGTCGTGCGCGCGCGATCGTAGAGGTCTTCGGGACTGCGGCCGTAGGCCTCGAGCCCCACGCAGTCGATGCAGGCATCGGGACCGCGGCCCCCCGTCATCTCGGTCAGGCGCTCGGTGACGTGCTCGGCGCTGAAGTCGATGACGTCCGCGCCCGCGGCCGCGGCCATGGACAGGCGGGCCGGCTCGCGGTCGATGGCGATCACCTGCTCCGCCCCGAGCAGCCGCGCGCTCCGGATCGCGAACTGCCCCACCGGCCCGCATCCCCACACGGCCACCACGTCGCCGTGCTGGATCTGGCAGTTCTCCGCGGCCATGTAGCCGGTGGGAAGGATGTCGGACAGGAAGAGAACCTGCTCGTCGCGCAGCCCGGCCGGGATCTTCAGTGGGCCCACGTCCGCGAACGGTACGCGCACCATCTCCGCCTGCCCGCCCGCGTAGCCACCCATCATGTGTGAATAGCCGAACAGGCCCGCGCACGAGAACCCGTACACGGCGGCGGCGAGGCCGGCATTGGGGTTCGAGTTGTCGCACAGCGACCACTGCTCGCGCCGGCAGTAGAAGCAGCGCCCGCAGGAGATCGGGAACGGCACCACCACCCGGTCGCCGGGCCGGAGGTTCTCGACCCCGGAGCCGACGGAGACCACCTCGCCCATGAACTCGTGGCCGAGGATGTCGCCCTCCTGCATGCCCGGCACGTGGCCGTCGTAGAGGTGGAGGTCGGAGCCGCAGATGGCCGTGAGGGTGACGCGGACGATCGCGTCCCGCGGGCTCAGGAGCTGCGGCTCGGGAACCTCGCACAGGCGCACGTCGTGCTTTCCGAACCAGCAGTTGGCTCTCATGCCGGCGGCAGGCTCGGCGGCGAGCACCGCGGCTGGCCGCGCGTGGTCGCGGTCTCGCCCGCTTCCAGGAGCTGCTTCAGGCGGCGCAGGTCCTCTTCCACCCGGTGCTCGGTCGCGGACCCCAGGAGGCGCGCGAGGGTGCGGCCGAGCGCGGAGGCGGGCGGGTCGTACTCGACGTCGAGGCGCACCTCCGTCCCGCGGCCGCCGGGGGCGGGGCGGAAGCGGACGGCGCCCGCGTGGTGCACGAGCGCGCCGGGATCGGAGCGCCAGGCGATGAGCTCGCCCGGCCGATCCTCGATGATCTCGGCCTTCCAGTCGAGGATCTGACCGGTGGGCGTGCGCGCCACCCAGCGCGAGCGCGTCGCGTCGATCACCTGCACCGCCTCGATCAAGGCCATGAACCGCGGCGCGTTCTCCAGGCGCCGGAAGAACGCGTAGACCTCGTCCGGTGGCTGGGCGATGGTGGCCGCGGCCTCGATCGAGACGTCGTCGTGAGCGCCCGCGGCGAGCCTGCCCTCCTCCTCGTCCCCCGCGCTGCCCGTGTCGAGGGCCTCGTAGAGCGCGCAATGGCCGGTCGCCCCTCGCCAGGACAGGTACGCCCCGAGGAGGCTCAGCGTGAAGGCCCCCCGCACGCGCCGCCGCGACAGGACGAGGGCGAGGAGGGCTACGCCCATGGTCAGGGAGGCCCCGCGCTCGAAGCCGCCGACGTTGACCTCGGGGCCGGCGTGGAACGTCTCGCCCGCGCCGACGTCCTCCGCGTCCGATGCGTCTTCGATCGGTGTCATGATGCGTCTCCGTGAAGGGGAGCTTCGATCGATGATCGAGCGCGCCCGGCGCCCGCGTCAACGACCGGACACGAATTCGCTGCGCGTGCGCGCGCGATGGCTGGCCGTGTCGTGGGCCCTGCTGGCGGGTGCGTGCGCGCCCGCCCTGCGCCCGCCCATCGAGACGGGCAAGCGCGCGCCCGACCTCGTGGAGATCGTGACCCTCGACCCGAGCATCCACCTCGACATCCGCTATGCCACCGCGCACAACTTCGTGGGCCGTCCCGTCTACAAGGAGGCGCGCGCGTTCCTGCAACGTCCGGCCGCGGAGGCCCTCGTGCGCGCGCAACGCGCCCTGGCCCTGCAGGGATACGGCCTCCTGGTGTTCGACGGCTACCGGCCCTGGTCGGTGACCCGGCTCTTCTGGGAGGTGACCCCGGAAGACAAGAAGGAGTTCGTGGCCGACCCCAGCCAGGGCTCGCGCCACAACCGCGGCTGCGCGGTCGACCTCTCGCTGTACGCGCTGGCCACGGGGCGCGAGGTGGAGATGCCGAGCGGCTACGACGAGATGACGGAGCGCGCCTACCCCGACTATGCGGGCGGCCCCGCCGAGGCGCGGGCGCGGCGGGCGCTCCTGCGCGCGGCCATGGAGGCGGAAGGCTTCACCGTCTACTCCTCGGAGTGGTGGCACTACGACTACAAGGACTGGGCGCAGTACCCGATCCTGGACGTGCCATTCTCGTCGCTGAGCCGCGCGCACGGCGCGCCTTTCTGACATCCTGGAAGAACGAGGAGGGCCCGGAATGAAGAAGGGACTCGGCTGTCTGGCCGCCGTGGTGGTGGTGGTCGTCATCCTGGCCGTGGTCGCCGCCGGCTCGTACAACCGCCTGGTCGGTCTCTCCCAGGCCGTGGACGCGCAGTGGGCGCAGGTCGAGAGCGTCTATCAGCGCCGCGCGGACCTCATCCCGAACCTGGTCGCCACCGTCCAGGGCGCGGCCAACTTCGAGAAGTCCACGCTGGAGGCGGTCACGAAGGCCCGGGCCAGCGTCGGTCAGGCCGCCCCGCCCAACGCGGCCAGCATCCCGAACGATCCCGCGGCCTTCGCGCGCTTCCAGGCCGCGCAGGACCAGCTTTCGGGTGCCCTCTCGCGCCTGCTCGTGGTGGCCGAGGCCTACCCGGACCTGAAGGCGACGCAGAACTTCCGCGACCTCCAGGCCCAGCTCGAAGGCACGGAGAACCGCATCTCCGTGGAGCGGATGCGCTACAACGACGCCGCCCGCGAGTACAACACGGCGCGCCAGCGCTTCCCCACCGCGCTCCTGGCCGGTCCGATGGGATTCCACGAAAAGGGGTACTTCAAGGCCCAGCCGGAGGCGGCGCAGGCCCCGAAGGTGCAGTTCGAGTTCTCGCCCGCGCCCGCACTGCCCGCGGGATCGCCGCGGGCGCTCCCCGCGGCGCCGAGCGCCCGGCCCTAGGCCCCCGATGATCCGCCCAGCGGGGGTGGTGGTGTCTCTGGCCGCCTCCGTGTTCCTCGCGGCCGCCGTCGCGCGCGCCCAGTCCCCCCCGCCCGCGCCCGCGCACTACTTCAATGACGAGGCGGGAGTGGTGACGCCGGAGGTCGCGGCCCGTCTGGACCAGAAGCTCAAGGCCTTCGACGAGCAGACCTCGAGCCAGATCGTGGTGGCCGTCTTCCCCGAGCTGCCCTCCGCCTCCCTGGAGGACTTCACCGTCCGCGCCGCGCAGGCCTGGCGCGTCGGCCGGAAGAAGCTCGCCAACGGCGCCGTGCTCTTCGTGTTCGTCAAGGACCGGAAGGTGCGCATCGAGACGGGATACGGCCTGGAAGGCGCGCTTCCGGACGCGACCGCGCACCGCATCATCGACGAGCGCATCGTCCCCGCCTTTCGCAACAACGACTACGCGGGGGGCCTGGAGGCGGGCATCGACGCCATCATGGCGGCCACGCGCGGCGAGTACACGGCCTCCCCCGCGCCCGCGCGCGGGGACGGACAATCCGGCGGCTTCGGATCCTCGTTCTTCCTCGTCCTCCTCGTCCTCTTCATCGTCATCGCCATGAGCCGGAGCGGGCGCCAGGGTCGCACGTATGGCCGGCGCGGCTACTACGGCGGGGGACCGTGGTGGTGGGGCGGCGGCGGCGGCGGCTTCGGGGGCGGTGGCTTTGGCGGCGGCGGCTTCGGCGGAGGAGGAGGCGGCGGCGGGTTCTCGGGCGGCGGCGGCTCGTTCGGCGGCGGCGGCGCATCCGGAAGTTGGTGAGGCAGACATGCAGACCAGGAGTTTTCTCGACACCCTCGGCCACGAACGGATCGTGAAGGCCATCCAGGATGCCGAAGCCCGCTCGCGCGGCGAAGTGCGCGTCCACGTCTCCAGACAGGCGGTGGCCACAGCGCCGCCAAACACCTCGCCGGTGGCCGCAGTGCAGTCCGCCGCCGCCCGCCAGTTCGAGGCGCTGGGCATGACGCGGACGGCCGAGCGCAACGCCGTGCTGCTCTTCGTCGCGCCCGTGAGCCAGGCCTTCGCCGTCATCGGCGACGAGGGGATCCACGCGCGCTGCGGCCCGGACTTCTGGAAGGACGTGGCCGCGGCCATGGAGACCGATTTTCGCGCGGGACGCTACACGGACGGCATCGTGAAAGGGGTGGCCCGGGTCGGGGAGGCGCTGGCCACGCACTTCCCGCGCGAGGAAGGCACCGCAGACACGAACGAGCTGTCCGACGAGGTCACCGAGGACTAGCCGGATCCTCCGCGATCACCCCGCGCTCCACCGGGACGGGCCGCGTGGCCAGCCCCGCCGAGCCGCCGCGCACCGCCCAGCGCCCGCGCAGCCCGCTCGCGGAGAACGCGGCCAGGGCGCTCGTGCCCGACTCGAGGCGATACCAGGCCTGCTGCCCCGGGCCGAGCTGCGACTGCTCGCGCAGGGGCTCGCGGCCGGGGCCGAGCACCACCGTTCCCTCCTCGACGAAGAGTCCCAGGTCGAGCCGCGAGGGCGTGCTCACGCAGAGGATGAGCCCTTGCGTCCGTCCCAGGTCCGGCAGCGAAACGGCCGCTCCGTCCACCAGGGGGCCGGCGGAAGACGCACCCTCGCAGAGCCGCGCATCGACGGCGGACGGCCGGAGGTGGCGGCTCTCCTCGAGCAGGCGCTCGTAGGTGGCGGAGTCGATCGTGAGCCACAAGTACGTGTGGCCCAGGTGCGCGCGCGGGGACGCGTGGTCGCGCAGCCAGAGGTGCTGGCGGAACTTGCCCACGCCCGCGAGCGCGTTGAGATCGAACACGTTCTCGCCCGGAAGCGCGTGGAACGGGTTGAAGGCGGCGGCGCCCAGTCCCCTCTCCTGGAGCCAGCCGCCGATCTTGTCGTCGTTCTGACCCCAGTCGATGTTCGCGTTGGTCAGGAGACGAAAGGCCTCGCGCTTGGGCCAGACCGCCGCGTTCGTGAACGCAAGGTGGTTGCCGAGATAGGGCACGTTCTCCGCGAGCGCGGACAGCGCGACCACGATCACGCCCAGGCGTCCGCGCGCCGTCGCGGCCAGCGGCGCCAGGCCCGCACCCGCGATCAGCGCGACCATCGGCAGGCACATGAGGACGAAGCGGAGGCCCACCTGCGTCGCGAAGAAGAACGAGAAGTAGGCGAGGCTGAGGCCGAGATTGAGGGCCAGGTAGGCGAGAGTGGGATCCCTCCACAGCGTATGTGCGGCCACGGTGCGTCCGAGGCCGTAGATCTGCGCGGCCAGGAGCAGGACCGGCTCCTTGAGCAGCCAGACCACGAGGAAGTAGTACCAGACGCCGCGAGGATGAGCCCGGCCGAGGACGACCACCGGGTAGTCCTTGTCCACCGCCACCGCCAAGAGGTCGAACCCGGTCACGAAGTCGGCGGGCAGGGGCAGGCGCAGGTGGGGCGCCAGGCCGTGGACGCGCACCATCAATGGAGACCGCCACCCGATGTCGTTGATCTCGGCCCCGAAGTCGTGGAAGCGGTAGGCGGCGCCGATCACGGCCAGCAGGGCGCCGGCGGCGGCCAGGGCGCCCGCCGCCACTTTCCACGTGTGCAAGCGCGCGCGCATCTCCGGGATGAGGACCGGGAACACGAGCACGGCGGGCACGAGGAGGAACGCGGAGAACTTCACCGCGAACGCGAGGCCGAGGGTGGCGCCGACCGCGGCCACGCGGCCCACCGAGGGCCGCGCCACCGCCCAAAGCACGGCGCCCAGGGTCAGCAGCGTGGCCAGCGCGTAGAGGGTATCCACGGTCGCGACCGAGCTGTTGGCGATCAAATTGGGATCGAGCGCGCAGGCCGTGGTGGCCAGGCAGGCGGCGGCCTCGCCCAGGAAGCGGCGGCCGATCACGAAGACGGCGGCGAGCAGGACGGCGAGCGTGAGCACGGTGGGCAGGCGCGCGAAGAACAGCAGCCGGTCGGGGCCGCGGACCCCGAGCCATTGCTTGGCGGCCTGGCGGGCGATCGCGTTGGGCACGGAGCCCGGCGTCTTCGAGTTGTAGTGCAGGACGGAGAGCCGCTCCGTCTCCCCCGTCTCCACCAGCCGGCGCGCGTAGGCGATGTGGGCGGGCTCGTCGTAGGTCTCGCCCTGCACCCAGGCGGAGAAGAGCGCCGCCGACACGGAGAACAGGACGGCGGCCGCCGCGACGAGACGGAGGACCTTCAGGGCTCTCCCAGGCGCGCCATGAACTCGCCCTGCACGTCCGCGAAGGTACGGAAGCCCTCCAGGATCCAGCCCTTCACCGTCGGCAGGGGCTCCCGCCCGGCGTAGAAGCGCAGGGCGTTGTTGACCCCCTTGAGGGCGGCGTCGAAGTGCTCGGCCTCGACCCCGGTGTGGATACGGACCCAGTAGTACGCGTTGTGGCGCTCCCCGAGGATCGGGATCTTCATCTTCTCCAGCGCGGCCACCATGTCCGGCCGGCGCGCGCGCAGGGTCTGGTCCAGGACCACGAACTCCTGATCGGCGAGGATCTCGCTGCCGGTGTGGAAACCCATGGCGCGGAACAGCCGCGCTTCCTCCAGGCTCGCGCCCACGCCGTAACCTTCCCAGACGAGGTCCATGGCGTCCTCGGTGGCGGGGTTGACGTGCAGCACGTCGTTGAGCTGCGCGGGCGTGTACCCGAAGAAGCTTCCCATGCCCTTGAGCGTGGCCTGGGCGAGCGTGCGATGCGTGTCACGCCACGGCGTGGCGCGGTCGTCGAACTCGTCCACGGCGGCGTAGAAGAAGTCGGCCGCGACCTCCGCGGCGCGATCGGCCAGGATCCGCACGACCTCTTCCGGGTCCTGGAAGAGTCCCTGCCGCGCCGCGATCTCGCCCGCGAGGTTGGCGAGGCCGGGGCCGAAGGCGGAGTTGAACTGGATGTAGCGCGCGATCACGGAGAGGAGGTGCGGCGGCCCGCCCGCCCCTTCCACCGCGCTGCGCAGGGCCTGGGTGCCCCGGTGCGCGGCGAGGACGGGCTGGAGGTCGTCGCGCGTGATCTGCAGCATCGACGGCGCGATCGTACACCCATTTGACAGGGCCTCAAGGCATTGCTACAAAGTGCTGCGCCTCAACGAGATGTCCGATTCCGGGGAACCCCTGGGCGTGGCGTACGTTTATTTGTGTGCGGGGGGTATGGGCAAGCTCAGCAATTTCGTGAGCAAAGGCGTTCGCCTCATCGTGGTCGATCCGGAGGCGGCCGGCGGCGAAGCGCATGGAGCCGACACCGCCGCCCAGGCGCGCGGTCCGCAGCCGCGGGACATCCCGGCGGAGGAGATTACCTCGCCACCGCCCCCGCCCGCGCGATCGGACGTCGCGATGGAGATCGAGGATTTCGGCGCGGTGTACGACGAGGCCGGGGTCACCATCCCCGATCACGGCTACGGCGTGGACAAGGTCGCGGAGATGCTGCAGGGGAAGCGCTTGAGCTCGCTCAGCCGCGAGGTGCGCGCCCAAGCCGTGCTGGCCGCCCTGGAGGCGGCGCAGGTGGACGTCAAGGACGTCATCGCGGACGCGGTGCGGCGCGACAAGGCCCTGGACGCCTTCGAGGCGGCCAAGGAGCGCGAGCTGCACGAGCTGCGCTCGAAGAACGAGACCCGCGTGCGCGAGCTGCGCCAGGAAATGGAAGCGCTGCTCACGAAGATCAACGCCGAGATCGAACGGCTCAAGGCGGCGGCGGAAGGGGCGGAGAAGGCGTTCTCCCAGTTGCAGATCCGCAAGCGGCGCGAGGAGGAGCGGCTGCACGAGGTGGTCGCGAACTTCGTGGAAGCGCCGGACAATCCCATCACCGCCGGCTCCCTGCAGGGCTCCACGCCGCCCAAGCCCTCCGCGTGAGTCCTCACGCTGACACCCACCGACCAGTGAGCACGCCGTCGCCCCGCGTTCGGGGCGGCGGCGCGCGACGGGGGGTTTCAGGGGGGGAGCCCATTGCCGTCAGGATGGTCAATGGCGTCCCCCCCCTGAGATCAAAGAAAGGCAAAGCATGGCTCGTGAGCTGACGCCCCTGGGTCGTCTCCTGTTCGTGGTGGCCGGCCTTTCGCTCCTCGGCTACGGCCTCTACAAGTACGGCGTGCTCGCGCGCATCACGGGCGTGCTCGCGCCGGAGCGGCGCGCGGAGGGCACCGTCTCCAAGGACGATTTCGGCTCCGGCACCTCTTCGAGCGGCGCGGCCACTCCGGCCGCTGCGACCACCGCGGGCGCGGCCATCTCCGGCGGGTCGCGGCTCAAGCGGCCGATCAAGGTCGCGATCGTGCTCTGGGGCGGCTACGCGGGCGGCATCATGGCGAACAACGGCATGCTCCCCAACCCGGACAGCACGTTCTCACGCGACTTCGGGGTCCAGGTCGAGCTGCTGCAGATCGACGACTTCGACAAGTCGCGCGACGCCTTCCGGGCCGGCGGCGACAAGGGCGGCGTGGACATCATGTGGTCCACCGTCGACGCCTACGCGCTGGAGTACGGCGGGCTGAGCAAGCTGGGCCCCAAGGCCATCATGCAGTACGACTGGAGCCGCGGCGGCGACGCCATCGCCGTGGACGCCTCCATCAAGTCCGTGGCCGACCTCAAGGGCAAGCGCCTGGCCTGCGCCGAGGCCACGCCTTCGCACTTCTTCGCCCTGTACGTCCTCACCCAGGGCGGGCTGACCAACCGCGACGTGAACTGGGTCTTCACCTCCTCCGCGGTGGACGCGGCCAACGTCTTCAAGGCGGGCAAGGTGGACGCGGCCGTGAGCTGGTCCCCCGACGTCTACGTGGCCGCCCGCGAGCGCGAAGGCGGGCACATCCTCGCCTCCACCAAGGAAGCCACGAACCTCATCGCGGACATCTTCGTGGCCCGCGGCGACTTCCTGGAGCAGCACCCGGAGGATGCGCGGCGCTTCGTGGCGGGCTGGCTGCGCGGCGTGGAGATGGTTCGCAAGAACCCGGACAAGGCGGCCGTGCTCCTGCAGAAGAGCCTCACCGGCGTCAACACCCTCGAAGACGCCAAGGGCATGCTCGACGACGTCAAGCTTCCCGACTACGCGGAGAACCGCGGCTTCTTCAATCCGCAGGGCTCGATCGTCAACTACTTCTCGATCTACCAGAGCGCGCAGAACATCTGGCGCAAGATCGGCAAGATCTCGAGCGTGAACGCGGCGCAGCAGACGTTGGACACGCGCTTCCTCGAGGCCGCCGCCGAGTACTTCCCGGGCGCGAGCACGTCCGTGGCCGAGAACAAGCCGGAGTTCGACTTCAAGGCCCCGGCCCCGCACTCGAGCGCGGCCCCCATCCTCACCAAGACGGTGTCGATCTACTTCCCCAGCGGCGCCTCCGTGCTCGACGAGAATGCCAAAGCCGTACTCGACTCCCAGGTCGTCGATCTCGCCGCCACCTTCGGCAGCGCCTACCTGCGCGTGTCCGGGAACACCGACAACGTGGGCAGCCGTGACGCCAACGTGAGGCTCTCGCGGGTGCGCGCGGAGGCGGTCGCGCAGTACCTCATGACGAAGGGTTTCGACCGGAACAAGTTCGACGTGGTCGGCAACGGGCCGGACAAGCCGGTGGCGAGCAATGACAACGATTCGGGGCGTGCCCGCAACCGGCGCACCGATTTCGACGTGGTCGCTCGATGAAGATGAAAGCCGCCACATCAGGATTCTCCATCGGGGTGTGAGGTGAATCCTTAGTGAACGTCCGCGAGCCGATCACCCGCCATCGAGCGCGGGTGCTCGCCCTGGGCGGCGTGCTCACCTTCTTCGCCGTCTGGTGCGTGCTCTCCTACGCGAACATCGTCCCCACCGTGATCCTGCCCACGCCGACGGAGGTGCTGCGCGCCTTCCCCGTCCTGCACTTCCAGGAGGCGCTGGTGCGCAGCATCGGGGGCAGCCTGTACCGCGTCTACATGGGGTTCCTGCTGGCCGCGCTGGTGGCCATCCCCCTGGGCCTGCTCATGGGCACGTATCCGCCGGTGAAGCACTTCTTCGTGCCCCTGCTCGACCCCCTGCGCTTCCTGCCCATCTCCGCGCTGGTCCCGCTGTTCATCGTGTGGTTCGGCATCGACGAGATGCAGAAGATCATCTTCCTGTTCGTCGGCATCGTCGTGTACCTCCTGCCCCTGGTCGTGGAGGCGGTGGAGAACGTGGACGACGTGTACCTGCAGACCGCGACCACCCTCGGGGCCTCCAGGGGACAGCTCATCCGGCACGTCCTCATCCCGGGCAGCCTGCCCGCCATCGGCGAGGCCCTGCGCGTGATGAACGGGATCGGATGGACCTACGTGATCCTGGCCGAGGTCATCAACGCGCGCTACGGGCTCGGCTACCTGATCACGGCCGCGGGCAAGCGCTCGAACGTGGACCAGATCTTCGCGCTCGTGCTCGTCATCCTGGTCATCGGCGTCGTCACGGACTGGATGATCCGCATGATCAACAAGCAGCTCTTCGAATGGAACGAGTGATGGCCACTCCGTCCAAGGCCCCCGCCTCGCCCAACGTCCTCGAGCTCAAGGGCGTGAGCAAGAGCTTCGTCAACCCCGACGGCCGGCTCTTCCACGCCATCAAGGACGTGAACCTCACCATCAAGGACGAGCCGGACGTGGGCGAGTTCCGCGTCTTCCTGGGGCCCTCCGGCTGCGGCAAGAGCACGATCCTCAACATCGTGGCCGGCCTCTTCCTGCCCACGGAAGGGGAAGCGCTGGTGCGCGGGACGCGCGTCACGGGGCCGGGACCCGACCGGGGGATGGTCTTCCAGAGCTACAGCTCGTACCCCTGGCTCACCGTCCTGGAGAACGTGGCCTTCGGCCTCATGCTGCGCGGCGTCCCCCGCAAGGACCGCGAGGTCTCTGCTCGCACCTGGATCAAGAAGGTGGGGCTGGAGGGGACGGAGAAGAAGTACCCGCGCCAGCTCTCGGGCGGCATGCGCCAGAGGGTGGCCATCGCGCGCACGCTGGCCGCGCGCCCGCAGATCATCCTCATGGACGAGCCCTTCGGGGCCCTCGACGTGCAGACCCGCCTCGGCATGCAGAACCTCATCAACGAGCTGTGGGAGGAGATCGAGGGCACGATCCTGTTCGTCACCCATGACATCGCGGAGGCGGTCTACCTGGCGGACAAGATCCACATCCTGTCCGCGAACCCCGGCACCATCGTGGAGGAAGTGACGGTGGACCTGCCCCTGCACCGCACGGAGGACCTCAAGAACACGGCCCGCTTCCGCGAGCTGGAGACGGTGGTCCTGGACAAGATCCGCAAGCAGGCCAAGGGCGGCAACGTCCGCATCACCACCTGAAAGGGCGCTGAGCCCTCGACGATGGCAGAATCTAGCTGCTGACATGCCCTCCGAAGACCCGAACTACCTCGCCCACGCCTTCAAGAGCCAGTACAACCTGATCGGCCTGGGCACCGCTCTGGGCTTCGCCGTGCTCAGCGGCACGCTCCTCCCCATCATCGTGGCCGCCGGCATCGAGATGGTCGTGCTGCCGCTCGTCTCCGGCAACGGACGCTTCCAGCGCCTCGTGCGCGCCCGCACCTCGGAGGAGGCGGAGGAGCAGGACGCGGCGCGGCAGCGCATGGAATCGTCCGAGATGCTCCAGTTCATGCCCGAGGCCGAGCGCGCCCGCTACCGCACGCTACAGGCCCTCACCAACGAGATCCGGCAGAACTACAAGGGCATGGACTCGAGCTCGCAGATGCTCCTCGAGCAGCTCGTGGAGAAGCTCGACTTCCTCCTCAACTTCTACCTGCGCATGCGCTACTCCCTGACCCGCTATCACAACTATTTCAACAGCACCGATCCCGAGCGCATCCAGGAGCGCATCGCCATGCTCGACCACGAGATGAAGGCGGGCCCGGAGCGCGTGCAGCAGATCAAGGCCCGCACCCGCTCCGTCCTGGAGAAGCGGCTCGACCGCTACAAGAAGGCGCTGGAGAACCGCGACCTCATCGACGCCCAGACGGAGACGGTGCAGGAGGTCCTGCAGCTCCTGCGCGACCAGAGCTACTCGATGCGGGACCCGCGCAGCATCACCGAGCAGATCGACGGGCTGGTCAGCTCGGCGGAGGAGACCGAGCGCGGGGTGAAGGACATGGAACAGATCCTGGCCATGGAGCACGAGATCATGTCGCCGGGATCTCTGGACGCGGACATCGAGCAGGAGCTGCAGGCCACTCGCTCGGCGGCGGTGTCGGCGCCGGCGCCGCCCGCGCGCACGCGCGTGCCCCCGCCGGCGGGGTCACCCCCGCCGCCCCCGCGCAAGAAACTGACCCAGTAGCCGTCGTTCGTCTGGTCGACGACCAACCGTGGTGACAAGCCTCTCATCGGCTAACCCAGGCCGATCGATTGTCGTTGCTGTCGTTGTTTCATTCCCCGATGAAATGCACGGCCAGTTCCCGCTTGTGCCTCCCCGTCCGGTGCTCCCAGACGTAGATCCCCTGCCACGTCCCCAGGAGCAGCTCTCCCCCGCGGAACGGGATCTGCTCCGACGTCCGCGTCAGCGCGGCCTTCACGTGCGCGGGCATGTCGTCGTCGCCCTCCGCGGTGTGCGTGTAGAGCGGATCGCCGTCGGGAACGAGGCGGTCGAGGAAGGCCTCGAGGTCGCGGCGGGCGGCCGGATCCGCGTTCTCCTGGATCACGAGGCTGGCCGAGGTGTGGGGGATGAAGACGGTGCACAGTCCCTCGCGCAGGCCGGCCGCGCGCAACCGCTCACGCACTGCGTGCGTCACGTCGTTGAGGCCGCGGCGGGTGGTGACGTGCACGGCATCGACCTGCTGTCTCATGGCCTCGCCCGTCTCGCCCTCAGGGGGTGGCGCTCGACTTCACGACGACGGGTCCCACGCGCGCGCGCACCGTCCACGCCTCGTCGCGTCCGCCCTCGCGCACGGGCAGGGAAGCGGCCATCGAGGCGCTGTGCGGCGCCACCACCATCGGTCCCGTGGTCCCCCGCACGGTCCCGTCGGGACCCATCCAATCGAAGGCCACCGGGAACGGGAAGCGGCTGGGCTCTTCGAACGCGAGCTCCGCCCGCCACCTCGGCGGCCCCGCCTCGACCCCCGGCCCCACGGTCAGCCGCCCGAAACGCGGCAGGTAGGGCGGCAGGCGGGCGAAGAGCGATTCGATCTCGCCCTTGGTGATCTCCTTGTAGATCCAGTGGGCGGGATCGAGCGGAAACTCGCGAAAGAGCGCCGGCAAGCCGTCCAGCAGTCCGCCCTCCGGCTGGTCGACCGTCACCACGAAGAGATCGCGATCCTCGTCGTAGGCCCGGGCGAGCAGGAGGGCCAGGTCGGTGCGCGAAAGACCCCAGCCTTCGATCCCCCACATGTTGATCAGGCGGACGTCGAGGTCGGGACGCTGCCCCTCGTACTTCCGGTAGTACATCGTGATCGCGTAGTAGTGACGCGAGTCGTCGTCGATGTAGATCGCACCCGCGGGGAGGGTGTCGAAGAGCAGGCTCGTGTAACGCTCGACGTCGCGGAAATGCCGCTTGTTCGGGTTCACGACGTACGCCGTCCCATCGTGCGTGTTCCGGAGCCCGGTGTTGTCGTATCGCCGCTTCCAGAAGCCGTCCTCCTGCGCCCACCGGCTCACGCTCGCATAAACGAAAGGCGGAGTGCCCAGAGAGGCGGCGGCGGCGAGGAGGCCGATGGCCCACTGCACGGCGGCCTTTCGGTGAACGAGCGCGCGCCGGGCGGCCTCGACGCCGAAGGCGCCCGCGAAGGCCAGGATCACGAAGCTGGGCAGGAGGAAGGCGAACCGGTCCCAGGTGTCGTAGAAGGCGAAGAAACCCGTGTTCACGCCCAGCATGGTCAAGAGTCCCCACCAGGCGGGCCGTCCCCACCCGCGTCGTGCGAGGACGACCGCGCCCACCGCCACCAGGACGAGGAACGGCGAAGGGAATTGCAGGGCGAGAAGGAAGAGGACGTCACCCAGGTTCTTTCGCGCGTCGCCCGCGAACATCAATCCCGTGAAGCTCCCTCCCAGCGCCTCGTGCAAGGTGCTCCTGAAGGCGCCTCCGGAGCGCGCCACGTCGTGCGCGAACGTCACCAGGTAGGGGACAGCCCCGGCCAGGCCCATCCCCAGGCAGGCGCCCGCCTGCCGCCAGCGCCAACGCGTACCCTCGCCGGGCGGCGGTCGGCGGAGCCAAAGCGCGAGGACCACCAGGGCGCCGAGGCCGAGGATGCCCATCTGGGCATGGTTGAAGAGGGCGAGGCCGGAGAGGAGGAAGAGGAGTCGCAGCCATCGCCCGTCGCCCGTCCGGTCGAAGCGGACCAGCAGGCCAAGCGCCATCACGACGAGGAGCGCATTCATCGCGTAGCACTCGACGATGGTGCTGTGCCACCACATCGACTGCGAGACGCCCAGGCAGGCGGCGGAGAAAGCGGCGGTGAGGCGCGAGCCGACCGCCTCGACGATCAAGACGTAGAAGCCGGCCACCGCGAGCGACCCCAGGACCACGGAGGTGAGGTTGGCGCGGAAGGCCAGCTCGCCCAGGGGAAGGTGCGTGAGGATCCACCCGGCCATGATGGTGAGGTTGTGGTTGTTGACGGCCGTGGTCAGGTTGAGACGATACATGGCGTCGACCAGGATGGCGGTGTCCGACATCCCGATCGTGGGCGCCACCGTCCACCGGTAGAGGAGGAAAGGCAGGAAGAGGAAAGGGTGGGCGGCGAGGAGGGTGAGGGCGTGGGTCACGACCGCCTTCACTTGCCCTCGCGCACGGCTTTCCTGGCCAGCCCGTCCACGACTCCCGGGGCGAAGATGCGGAGGAGCCGGCTCAGCCGGCCGCCGCGCCAGTTCGTGATCACGAGCCGCCGCCGGCGCTCCATGCCCGCGACGGTGAGGGCGGCGCACTCCTCCGCGGTCATGATCTTGTCCTCCTGCATCGGGCTGGCGCCGAGGGGCTGGCCGTCCGGCCCTGCCGCGCGGCGATGGATCTCCGAGCGCACGAAGTAGGGCGCCACCATCGTCACCGACACGCCCGTGCCGTCCAGCTCGATGCGCAGCGAGTCGAAGAACCCGAAGACGGCGTGCTTGGTCGCGGCGTAGCCGGTGCGCGTGGGCACGCCGGTGAGGCCGGCCAGGCTGGCCATGACCACGATCTGCCCCCGGCTCTTCTTGAGGTGCGGGAGCGCGTAGTAGGTGGGATACACGCAGCCGAGATAGTTCACCTTCATGAGGCGTTCGTAGACGGAGAGGTCTTCCGTCTCGTCGAAGCGCGCCAGCATGCCGACGCCGGCGTTGTTGACGAGGACGTCGAGGGTCCCGAACGTCTCCGCCGTGGCGTCGACAAGGCGCCGGCACTGGTCGACCGACGTCACGTCCGTGGGCACGACCCGCGTCTCCGCGCCCGCCGCGCGGCACTGGGCGGCGACGTCCTCCAGACGGGCGCTGTCGCGCGCAGCCAGCACGAGCCGCGGCCGCTGCGGCGCGAGGGCGAGGCACAGGGCCTTGCCGATGCCCGACGAAGCGCCGGTGACGACGACCGACTTGCCGGTGTACAGGGCCATCAGAAGTCTCTCGCCCGGTAGGTGTCGCGTCCGCCCATGACCGTGAGCAGGACGCGTGTCTTCAGGATCTGCGCGGGCGGGAGGGCGAGGATGTCGTCCGAGAGGACGACGAGATCGGCCAGCCGGCCCGCCCCCAGCGTGCCCTTCCTCTGCTCCTCGAAGCTCGCGTAGGCGGCGTCGCGCGTGAAATGGCGCAGGGCGGCCTCGGCCGAGATGCGCTCCTGCGGCTGCCAGCCGCCGGCGGGCGTGCCCTCCGGCGTCATGCGCGTGGCCGCGCAGTAGATGCCGCGCAGGACCTCCATGGAGAAGACGGGCGAGTCGCTGCCGAAGGCCTGGACCGCGCCCGCCTCGTCGAGCGAGCGGAAGGCCATGGCCCGTGACGCGCGGTCCGGTCCGAGGGTGGGCGCGTAGACGTCGAACGTGTTCTGGTCCGGACTTGCGAAGAGGGCCTGCGTCGAGGCGATCACGCCGAGGGGCGCGAAGCGGGCGATATCGGCACGCGTGGGCACCTCGATGTGCTCGACGCGGTGTCGCCGGCCGCTCGTCCCGTTGGTCCGGGCCGCGCGCTCGTACGCGTCGAGCGCGATGCGGATCGCCTTGTCCCCGATCGCGTGCAGGAAGATCTGGAATCCTTCGCGGTCGTAGAGCGCGACCGTGCGGTCCAGGTCGGCCGGTGTCCAGTTCAGCTCGCCCGTCCCACCGCCCACGTAGGGCTCGAGCATGGCCGCCGTCTTCGACTCCACCACGCCGTCGACGAATCCCTTGACCGCGCCGAACTTCATCAGCGGCCCCGGATACTTCGTCCGCATCTCCTCGTACCGGGCGAGCTCGTCCGGCGGGATGTCCTTGAGCATCGGCAGGGCGCAGTAGAAGCGGACCTTCAGCCCGCCCTCCGCCGCCACGCGCTCGTAGGCGGGCAGGTCCGCGGCCGCCGTCCACGCGTTCTGGGCCGAGGTCAGGCCGTAGGACGCGGCCTCGTCGAGCCGCCGCCTCAGCGCGGCGTAGCGCTCCTCGTCCGTGGGCGGCGGCACCTTCCGGCCGACGAGGCGCGCCGCCGACTCCTTGAGCGCGCCCGTGGGCTCGCCCTTCTCGTCGCGGACGATCACGCCGTGCTCCGGGTCGGGCGTCTCGCGCGTGATCCCGCCCGCTTCGAGCGCCTTGGAGTTGGCCCAGGCCGTGTGCCCGTCGTAGCTCGTCATGAACGCGGGCCGGTCGGGGACGACGGCGTCGAGCTGCCGTCGATGGGGCAGTCCGCCGGGGAACGCGCCGTACACCCAGCCCCGGCCCGTGACCCACGGCCGCTCCGGATGCGCGGTCGCGTAGGAGCGGATGCGGCTCTGGACCTCGTCGACGGAGGCCGCGCCTGTGAGGTCGACCGTGTCCACCACGAGGAAGTGCAGGTGAGCGTCATTGAAACCGGGGGCGACGAACCGGCCGCGCAGGTTCACGGTAGTGGTGGCGGGGCCGATGTAGGAGCGGACCTCGGCGTCCGTTCCCACCGCGACGATGACGTCGCCGGCCAGGGCAAGGGCCTGCGCCCGCGGCTGTGCCGGATCTCCCGTCCAGATCCGTCCCCCCAGGAAGACGCGATCGGCGGCGGGGACGGCGGACGGGCGTGGCGCCGCCGCCACCGCCGCCAAAGCGCCCACGGCCGCGGCGAGCGCGCGCAGTCTCGACTTCATGGCTCGACGGATTCTAGTGCGCCCGCCCTCGCCATTGACAGGCCCGGGCACGGGGACTAGGCTCCCCGTACCGCATCACTTCGTACCGAGCCCCGCGGCCGCACGGTCATCTGGGGGCTATCCGCCTTCTCCTCGCCGAGCCGCCTGCGCCGCCCGCAAAAAGGAGTCCGATATGTCTCGAACCACGATCGCCCTCGGGATCGCCCTGACCGGACTGACCGCCGCCGTCGGCGCGCAGAGTCCCGACCACTCCGGCCCACCGCCCGTCCTCACCATCACGCGCGAGGAGATCAAGCCCGGCCACATGGCCACCCACGAGAAGCTCAACGCGGCCTTCGTCTCGGCCGTGTCGAGGACGCCGTCCGAGAGCCGATGGCTGGGCCTCGTGCCCGTCTCCGGCGACGAGAACACGACGATCTTCCTCTCCGCGTTCGGCAACTTCGCGCAGGCCGAGACGCAGCGCAAGGCGGACGAAGATCTGCTCATGAACACCGCCTTCAAGTCGGAGATCGAAGCCCTCGACAAGCAAGCCGGAGACGTGCACGCCGCCCAGCGCACCACGTACGCGCGCTATCGCCCCGACCTCAGCTTCCACCCCGCAACCATGGAACAAGTGGCGCAGTCCCGCTACTTCGGCATCACGACCGTGCGCATCAAGTACAACCGCGTGCCGGACTACGTCGAGTACGTCAAGGCCGTCAACGCCGCCCGCGAGAAGGCCAGGCTGCCCATCCAGCTCGTGGTGTATCAGGTCACCTCGGGCGCGCAAGCGGGCACGTTCGTCTCCTTCCGCCCCCTCAAGAGCCTGAAGACGTGGGATGACGACTACGCCGCGACCGCCGAAGCGGAGAAGGCCATGACGGAGGCCTACGGCGGGGAGGAGGCGGCGCGCAAGGTCCGTCTGCAGGGCGCGGATCTCGTGATGGTCAGCGACAACGCCGTGTACGCCATGAACCCGAAGATCAGCCGTCCCGCCCCCGAGTTCGCGAATTACGACCTGGCCTTCTGGGCTCCGAAAGCCGCGGAGACCCGCACCGCCGCCGCCGCCAAGCCGGGCGCCAGCAAGCAGCCGGCGTCGGTGAAGAAGGAGGCCCCGAAGCAGTAGTCCTAGCGGGGTTCGCTCTCCTCCGCGCGATATGATCGGGCCGTACGGAGGCCGCCGATGGCCGCACCCGCCCCCATCGTCGCGCGCGAGGAGAGCGATCCCGAGTTCACGCCGGGCGTGGGCGGGCGGAGGGCGGCGTGAGGTGGCTCCGTGAGAAGTGGGCACGGGCACGCGGCAGCGAAGACTTCGCCTGGGCCTGCCTGTTCACCAACGTGGTCGGAGTCCCCGGCCTGGGCACGCTGATGGCACAGCGCTGGGAGGGCGTGCCCCAGCTCATCCTGGCCATCATCGGCGGAGTGCTCCTCACCTGGTGGCTGGTCGCGTTCATGATCGCGGAGTTGCGGACGATGGAGCTCCCGCCTCCGGGTGGCCCCACCCTCGGCCTCGTCCTTTGGGGGCTCGCGTTCTTCACCGCCGGCTGGCTCTGGGCGCTCGCCTCCAGCGTGGCCGTGTTCCGGGCGACCAGACGCGGCGGGCCACCGTCCGGCAGAGCCACCTCGTGAGAAGGACGGCCGTCCCCGGGCGCGGTCAGCGGCGGCAGCGCGAGATCACGCGCGACGTGATTTCGGAGCTGGTGGGCGGATTCTCACCGAGGCCGAGGGAGTGGAGGCTCTCGTGAATGAGGGCCGCGTCGGCCAGGAAGGGGTCGTGGCGCGCGGCCTCCACGAACTGCTGAGTGCACACGAGCACGATCTGGCTGCCCGGCCAGGTGAAGGCCAGCGTCCGCGGCGCGCGGCAACGGCCCTGGCTGCTGCCGTCGTAGAAGAGGAGGGTGCCGAGGTGCTCCGCGCCCGATTCGCCGGCGCGATCGAGGACCTCCTGCAGCGAACGGCCGCTCGCGTCCTGGAAATCGGTGAAGAGGCGCTGGCAGCCCGGCTTCTCGAGCCGCGCGCGTGCGCGGTCGAGCGAGCGCTGCACCGTGCCCGCGTCGTACACGCCGCGGAGGCGGACGCGGATCACACTCGACGCGGCTCTGGGCTCCGCGACCCCCATGGACGTGGCCAGGACGAGCAAGACCACGCAGGACAACACCTTCGCAGCATTCCTGGGATACATCGGCGACTCCTTCCCGGAGCCGCTTGGCCAAGGGCGACCGGCTTCTCTCGCTTGAAGGAACGAGAGGGAGGGGTCGGAAGTCCTTCGCGAGTGCTTCGAAACTCTTGAGATCGCCGGAGGCAGCGACGATACGGTTCGGGGAGTGCGAGCTGGACCTGGAGCGCCGGGAGCTACGGCGCGGCGGGCAGCCCTGCCACCTGACCCCGCGGGCGTTCGCCCTGCTGGCGCTGCTCATGGCCGAGCGCCCGCGCGCGGTGCGCAAGGCGGACCTGCGCACGCGGCTCTGGCCGGAGACCTACGTTTCCAACACCGCGCTCGCGCAGCTCGTCACCGAGCTGCGCAAGGCGATCGGCGACGAGGCCCGGCAAGGCCTCTGGATCCGGACCGTCTTTGGCTACGGCTACGCCTTCGCGGGGGAGGCGGCGGAGGCGTGCCGACCCGGTGGCTGCTCTGGCGGAGCCAGGTCCTGCCCCTCACGGAAGGCGAGAACGTCGTCGGCCGCGGGCACGACGCCCAGGTGAGGATCGCCGTTTCCGAGGTGTCGCGGCGGCACGCGCGCCTCGTGGTGGCCCCCACCGGCACGACGGTCGAGGACCTCGAGAGCCGGAACGGCACGTTCGTGCGTGGCCAGCCCGTGCACCGGGCCACGCCCGTGGCCGACGGCGACGAGGTGGGATTCGGGCCGGAGCTCACGACCTTCTGCGCGCCCTCCCAGTCCAAGAAGACCCGCACCGCCGCCCGGCGCCGACGCTGACCGCGCGTGGACGACGGGCGCTCAGCGCGCCGAGTCCGCGGCCGGCGCCGGCTCGAGGCTGCTGACGGCGACGATCGCGCGCTGCCGGCGTTCCACGCCCGGACGGATCTCCAGCGAACCCTTGACCAGCACGCGCCGGCCATCGAGCGACTCCGCCCGCTGGCGGCCTTGCGGAAGCGACGTGAGGTCCAGCTCCCAGGTGGCGCCGCGGGCGGAGCAGGGTGCCTCGAACCTCGACCAGGATGTAGTCCCCCGCGGACGAAGGCGCGGCCGGCGACGCGCCGAGCGCGACCATCATCAGCAAGGCCGGGGTGAGCGGCATGGCTCCTCCTTACCCGTTCCTCCGACAGCATAACCGCCCGACTCACGCAGGCCTCACCCCACGATCACATGCGCGTCAGGACAGATGGGCCCGCCCGGCCGATCTTAGCGTCCAGGAACGGCATGGGAGGGCGCGAATGATCGGGGACAGGACGGGTGCGCGGGCAGTGTGGTCCCCGCCGGGCCACTGCCATCGGGAGGAGATCGAGGTCCGCACGCGGGCCGCCCTCGAATTCTTGGACGTCACCGCGCGGATGGCGGAGGTCGTCGATCGGTCCGGCATCGCCGAAGGCCTCGTCAGCGTACAGTCGATGCACACCACGGCCGCGGTCATCGTCAATGAGAACGAGCCCCTCCTGCTCGCGGACCTGCGCGCCGCGCTCGAGCGCGTGGCCCCCCGCCACCTCTCCTATCGGCACGACGACTTCGCCCAGCGCGCCGCCGTCGCTCCGGACGAGCCGGCCAACGGGCACGCGCACTGCCAGGCCCTCTTCCTGCGCGCCTCGGAGACGCTCGCCCTGGCCCGGGGCCGGGCGTGCCTCGGCCGCTGGCAGCGCCTGTTCCTGGTCGAGCTCGACGGGCCGCGGACGCGCACCCTGAGCGTGACCGTGCTCGGGAGCTGACGGTCCGGACGTCGCCGGCACGCGGCCTCCCGATAGAATGCCGCCATGGCCGACACGGGCGTGGCCGTCATCGGGGCGGGCGTCGTCGGGCTGGCGGTGGCCGCCCGCCTGGCCCCGAGCACCGAGGTCGTGATCCTCGAACGCCGCGCCCGTCACGGGCAGGAGACCTCCAGCCGCAACAGCGAGGTGATCCACGGCGGCATGTACTACCCGACCGGCTCCCTCAAGGCACGCCTGTGCGTGGACGGCAACCGCCGGCTCTACGAGCTCTGCGCGCGCCACCACGTGCCCCATGCGCGGGTGGGCAAGATCATCACCGCCATGAGCGCGGACGAGCTGCCCCGGCTGGACGAGCTTCTCCGGCTGGGCCACGCCAACGGAGTCGAGATGTCGCGGCTGACCGGGGACGAGGCGCGCGCGCTGGAGCCGCACGTCCCTTCCGTGGGCGCGCTGCTCTCACCCAACACGGGGATCGTGAGCGCCCACGCGCTCATGGATTGCCTCCTCCATCTCGCGCGCGAAGCGGGCGCGCTCCTGCAGCCGCGGGCGGAGGTCGTCGGCCTCGCCCGCGAGGGCGCGCAGTGGAGCCTGAGCGTGCGCGAGGGTGGCGAGGAAGGCAGCCTCACGGCCGAGCGGGTGGTCAATGCCGCCGGCCTCGAGGCGGACACCATCGCCGGCCTGGCCGGGATCGACCTCGACGCCGCCGGCTACCGGCAGCACTTCTGGAAGGGCAGCTACTTCTCCGTCCGCTCGTCCAAGGCGGGCATCGTGTCGCGCCTCGTCTATCCCGTGCCCGGACACGTGAGCCTGGGCGTCCACGCCGTGGTGGGCCTGGAAGGCCGCCTGCGCTTCGGCCCCGACGCCGAGTACCTCCCCGACCGCGCCCTCGACTACAAGGTGGACGAGAGCAAGCGGGCCGCCTTCGCGGCCTCCGTGCGACGGCTCGTTCCCGAGATCGAGGACGACGACCTCGAGCCGGACATGGCGGGCATCCGGCCCAAGCTGCAGGGCCCCGGGCAGGGCGTCCGCGATTTCGTGATCGCGGAGGAAGAGGGCCGCGGCTTGCCGGGACTGGTGAGCCTGATCGGCATCGACTCCCCGGGGCTGACCTCGGCTCTTTCCATCGCCGAAGAAGTGGCGCGACTCCTGGACGCGAAGTGACCGCCCTCGCCCTGGCCGCGGCCGCCTTCCTCTCGACCCTCGTCGGCGGCGCCTTCGCCCTGCGCTTCTCGCGCGCATTCCATTCGATCCTGGGCCTGACCGCGGGCGTGCTGCTCGGCGTCGTCGCTTTCGACGTGCTGCCGGAGCTGTTCGCGCTGGTGAGCGCGCACGACATCGACCCCATGGGGCCAATGGTCGCGCTCGTCACCGGGTTCCTGCTCTTCCACGCCAGTGAAAAGCTCCTGCTCATCCACCATGCGCAGGAGGGCTCGTACGTGAACCATCGCCATCCCACCGTCGGCGTGCTCTCCGCGGCCGCCCTCGCCGGCCACAGCTTCATGGACGGGGTCGGCATCGGGCTCGGGTTCCAGATCTCGCCGCACGTGGGGGCGATGGTCGCCCTGGCCGTGATCGCCCACGACTTCGCGGACGGCCTCAACACCGTCACCCTCATGCTGTCCCACGGCAATCCACGGGGCCGCGCGCTGGCCGCGCTGGCGCTGGATGGAGCCGCCCCCGTCGCGGGGGCGGCCTCGACCCTTCTCTTCCACTTGCCGCCGTTCGCGCTCGCCCTGTATCTCGGCTTCTTCGCGGGCTTCCTGCTCTACATCGGGGCGTCCGACATCCTGCCCGAGGCCCACTCCGAGCGCAGCTCCGCGCTCACCATCCTGCTCACGTGCCTCGGCGTCGGCTTCGTGTACGTGGTCAGCCGGATCGCGGGCTGACCGCGGCTCAAGCCGGCGCACCCCGCTTGAAGAGCGGGCGCACCGCCGCCATCAGGATGAGCACCAGCCCGAACGTGCACACCATCGTCGCCCCCGTGGGCAGGTCCAGCTTCACGGACAGGTAGATGCCGAGGGCGGAGACGACGGTGCCCATCGTCCATCCGATGGCGAGCCGCCGTCCGATGTGCTCGGAATACAGGATGGCCGCCACCGAAGGCACGATGAGGTAGCAGAACACGAGGAGCACCCCGGCGATGGAGACGGACGAGGTCACCACGAAGCCGAAGGAGGCGTAGAAGAAGAAATCCCACCAGCGGACGTTGAGGTGGTCGATGGTCGCGTCCCCGTCGCGCTGGTTGTGCGCCATGGAGATGGCGAGGAACTGCCGCCGGAACACGTAGTGGAATGCACCCACCACCGCGTAGAGGGCGGCGGTCTTGAGCACCTCCGCCCAGGACACGGCCAGGATGTTGCCGACCAGCATGTCCTTGAGGTGCTCGCTCTCGGAGGTGGCCTTGCTCATGGCCAGGATCGACGCCGCGGACGCCACCGCGTACGCGATGCCGATGATCGCTTCCTGCGGAATGCGCGCGCGCTTGGCGCGGATGGTGGAGAAGATCGCGGCCCCCACGAAGGTGAAGGCCAGCGAGATCCAGTAGACCCAGGGCCCGTGCGGATCGCCGCCCGTGAACGGCAGCAGGATGGCGATGGTCGCGCCCAGAGCCGCGATCTGGGCCAGGGAGAGGTCCACGAAGATGACGCCGCGCTCCACCACGTGCACGCCCAGGTAGGAATGGATGCCCGTCAGGATGAGGCTGGCCGCGAAGGGCGCGGCCAGGAATCGCAGGGTGTCGAGGTCCATCCCTACTTCGCTCCCGTGGCCTTGATGGCATCCACGATCTGGCGCACGTCGTAGTCGAAGAGCTTGATGTAGTCCGTGACCTCGGGGACGCCTCCCACCGAAGGCGGCAGCACCAGGACCTTGGCCCCGGTTTCCCGGGCGATCGAGTTCGGGGTCTTGGCGTCGAAGTAGGGCTCGACCAGGATGATCTTGACGTTCTGCTCCTTCATGGCCTTGATGAGCTCCAGCGTATGCGACGGGGACGGCGGGATGCCCGGCTTGGGCTCCACGTAGCCCATCACGTCCAGGCCGAAGTGATCGGCGAAGTTCGGCCACGAGCGGTGATAGGTGACGATCTTCGCGCCCTTGTAGGGGGCCATCTGGGCCTGCCAGCCCTTGTCGGCGGCGCTGACCCGCCGCTCGAAGTCCTCCTCGCGCTGGGCGTAGGTGGCCGCGTTGGCTGCGTCCATGGTGGCCAGCTTCTTCTGGATCGCTTTGGCGATGCGCTTGCCGTTGTCGGGATCCAGCCAATAGTGCGGGTTGCCGGACGGATGGACGTCGCCCATCGCGCGCGTGATCTGGCTGGTGGGGATCTCCAGGATCTTGGCGGTGAGCGAGGCGTCGAGGTGGCCGTCGGCACCGGGCTGGATCTTCGCGTTGCGGGCCTGTGTGATGAGCGGGGGCAGCCAGCCGATCTCGAGCTCGCGGCCCACCGCGATCAGGAGGTCCGCCTTGTTCAGCTTGAAGACGAAGCTGGGCTTGGCCTCCACGAAGTGCGGGTCCTGGTAGCCGCGCGAGAGCGACTCGACCTTGATCTTGTCCCCGCCCACCTCGCGGGCGATGGAGGCCAGATCCTCGGTGGTGGCGATGACGTTGAGGGCGGCGCGGACGGGAGTGGCGGCCATCAGGCCGCCCGCGGCCGCGAGCGCGATGAATGTGGGCATCTTCATGATTCAGGCTCCTGAAGTCAGAACGTGTGGGCGCCGTGGGCGCCGATGGAGAACTGCAACTGGAAGAGGAACTCGTTGGCCTTGATGCCCTCGCCGTAAGAGGTGTGGCGGTACTGGCCGCGGATCTGGCTGAACTCGCTGGGCCAGTAGGTCAGGACCGCGGAACCGCCCTTGTCCACCAGCGAAGGATCGTCGGCCCGCTCGGAGTGGTCGAGGCGCAGCCCCGCGAACCAGCGGCGCGCGAACTGGTACTCGAGGGACCCGTAGAGGCCAAAGGCATGGGCCTGCTCGCTGGTGACGAGGTCGCGGCGGCTCCAGACGAGCTCGGTGCGGGCGAGCAGCCGGCGATAGATCGCCCGGCGGAGGGGCCGCCAGCGCAGGGTGAAGTCGGCCCCGATCAGCGACGTGTGCAGAACGACCCGCCGAAATCGAGGTTGGTCGATTCGGTCACGTCGCGGTAGCCGCGCAGGCGCCCGACGTAGGTGAGGTCTTGCCGGCGCGGCGCGCTGAACAGCTCCGGGGACTCGCCGCGGTAGACCTCCGCCGTCGCTTCCAGGAACAGCACGGGGTTGATGATCAGGCGCGAGAGGGAGAGACCCGCGTCCGAGATGCCCTCTTCCCCGCCCACGAGGTCCTGCGTCACCAGCGGCCGGTCCGTCCAGGGCATCACGTGGTTGTGCATCTGGTTGACCTTGCCGAAGGAGGCGCGCATCTTGCCGACCTTCAGGAGGAAGTTCGCGGGGAGGGACGTGAAGGTGATGAAGCCCTCCTCCACTCCGACTTCCTGCGGCGAGAAAGTCAGGAAGAAGTCGGCTCGTGCGTAGGGATCCACGATGGCCTGGAGCGAGAGCTCGGCCTCGTGCAGCTCGAGGGACGGAGTCGCGAACGGCGAGTCGTTCTTGCCGATCGCGCCCAGGAAATCGCCGATGACGGCGATGTCGGGGTTGAAGACCTTGGAGGACGCCGCCCCCCCGCCATAGACGGGCAAGGGCCCGCTGGGACCGCCCGCGCCCTCCGCGCCGGGCGGCACCTCCGTCGTGGCCGGCGGCGGCGCGACCGGCTCCGGCGATGGGCTCGGCGACGGAGAGGGAGAGGGCACCGGCTCCTGCGCGGCGGCCGTGCGCACGAACGATACCGCGATCAGGACGGACGAAAGCACGACAAGGACCCGGGGCAGAGACCTGAGACGCATAGACTCCTCGTGACCAGTCGACAGGGACACGGCCACTCGACGGCAGTGGCAGGAACGCGCGTGTGGCCCTAGGCGGGAGGAGCGCGTCCGCTGGCAGGTGCGACCGGCGCCCAATGCTCGCGAGGCTGGGCGCAGTCCGGCGTCTCGCGCAATGCACGCATGGTCGGCGCATCGAGCCCGGCCGCCGGCTCGGTCCGCGAAGCAAGCGGGTTGGCCACGCACGCGTCGCAATGCCCGGGCGACTTCACGTGACAGGCGAGATCGTGGTGAAGAGCCGGGCTGATGGCGGCCAGGAGGGCGTAGAGCGACAGCGCGAGCGCCGCCAACAACCGGCGCCGGCTCGACCAGCTTCCGCGTGGACGCGCGCCTACCATCGTTCTGAGTATACGGTGTGCGCCGCGCGCTTGCGTGGTGCGCGCGATCATCACGTTTTTTGACAGAGCGTCCGCGCGCGGTGGTATGCTCCCGTCGTGCGTAGTCGACTGGTTCACCGGCGCTTCCTTCTGATTGCGGCGCTCGTCCTGGCCGCGGTGTCTTTGGGAATCGCCGAGGAGTCCTTCGCCCACACCGATGACGGTTGCCCCGTCGAGACGCACTGCATCGCTTGCCGGCTGGCCACGGGGACGGTGGCGGTGCTCGCCGCGGCCACTCCCGTCATCCTGCGAATCGCCGATTGCCCGGAGCGCCTCTGGATAGAGACGCGCCTGGCGCCCGCGCCGTCCACGGCCGCGGCCACCCCGTCGCGCGCTCCGCCCCTCGCCTGAACCCCTGCTAAGTCGCCCTCCCGCCGAGGCGGGAGCGCATCTTTTTTTGCGGCCCGCCGCCATGGCGGCGGGCCTCGCATTCATCGCGCGAGGGAGTGTCATGACGAGAATTCATGGACGGGTCGTGTCGTGGGCGTTCTTCATCCTGTTGGCGGCTGTGCCCGGAGCGTGGGCACAGTCGGGTGCCATCCGCGGCAAGGTGATCGGCCCGGACAGCCAGCCGATGCCCGGAGTGACGGTGCAGCTTCGCAACGACATCACCGGGTTCCGGGCCGAGACCACCACCTCCAACGAAGGCGCGTTCCAGTTCTTCAACGTGCCCTTCAATCCTTACGAGCTGCACGTCCAGGCCCAGGGTTTCCAGACCGCGCATCGCACGGTCGAGGTGCGCTCGGCCGCCCCCACCCAGGTCGACGTCGACCTGAATATCGCGACCGCGTCCGAGACGGTCAACGTGACCGCGGAGGCGACGGCGGCCCAGCTCGAGACGGACACCTCCACGTCGCACGTGGACATCGACAAGTCGTACATCGCGCGCGCGCCCGCCACCATCGCCTCGCGGGCGATGGAGGAGCTGATCACGGCCACTCCGGGGTTCGCCAAGGACGAGAACGGGCGCTTCCACTTCCAGGGCTTCCATAGCCAGAGCCAGTACGTCGTGGACGGGCAGACCATCTCCGACCAGACGGGGGTGACCTTTTCCAACTCGATCGACCCCGGCATTGCGCAGGCGATGGAGGTCATCTACGGCAACGTGCCCGCGGAGTACGGGGAGAAGCCGGGCACGGTGATCCACGTCGCGACCAAGTCCGGGCTCAGCACGCCCTTCCACGGCGACGTCTACGGCGGCGGTGCGCGGTTCGCGACCTACGAGGGCGGCCTGTCCCTCGGAGGCGGATCGAAGAACGTCGGGGCCTTCGGATCCGTCAACGGCTCCTGGTCGGACCGCTTCCTCGATCCCGTCAATCCCGCCAACCTCCACAACACCGGCGACACCCAGCGGGCGTTCTTCAGGCTGGACTTCGCCTCCGACGACCTGCGCGACCAGGTGCGCTTCACCGCCCTGGCCGGGCGGACGAACCGCGACGTTCCCAACACGTTCACCCAGGAGGACGCGGGACAGGACCAGACGGTCCAGAGCCGGGACCAGAATTACAACCTGGGCTGGACCCACATCCTTTCCCCGCATGCTTCCTTCGACGCCAGCGCCTTCGCGCGCCTTTCCCGCTTCAGGCTGTTACCGTCCGCGACCGACACGCCCGTCACCGCGATCTCCGACCGCACCCTGAACAACTACGGTGCGAACGCCGCCTTCAACTGGGCCATGGGCCATCACGACGTGAAGGTGGGCGGCGTGGTGAAGAGGTTCCCGATCGAGGAGACCTTCTCGTTCGGCCTCACCGACCCCGGGCTCAACGATCCCGATGCGGAAGACTACAACCCCGACCTCGCACCCTACGACCTGACCCGGGGAGGCCAGCTCTTCACCTTCCACGGCAGGCGCACGGGGACCTACGCCGCCGGCTACATCCAGGACAGCGTGCACTATGGCGGCCTCACCGCGAACCTCGGGCTGCGCTACGACCACAACGACCTGCCCACGACCGAGAGCCAGCTCGAGCCGCGCGTGGGCCTGGCCTACTACATCACCGGCTCGCGCACCGTCCTCCGCGGAACCTATAACCGCGTGTTCGTGACCCCGGAGTACGAGAACATCCTGTTCGGCTCGTCCGCGGAGGCGGCCAGCCTCGTGCCGCCGGTCGTCACGGATTCACGCGAGCTGGGCGGAGGCGTGCTCCTCAACCGCTCGGAGCGGCAGAACGCCTACACCGTGGGCGTGCAGCAGGCGGTGGGCCCGAAGCTGCGTCTCGACGTCGACCTGTGGTGGCGGCGCGCCACCTTCCCCGCCGACCAGGACCAGTTCGAGAACACCGGCATCGTCTTTCCGATCACGTTCTCGTCCGGCCGCCACAACGGCTGGGACGTGCGGCTCGACCTGGCGGAGACGCACGGAGTGCGCGGGTTCGTCTCCCTGGGTCACACGCGCGCCCTCTACGTTCCGCCTCCGATCGGCGGGCTGTTCCTCGACCAGGGCGCCGTTGACGCCGTCACCGGCGGCCCCTTCCTGATCGACCACGACCAGAAGCTGCAGGCGCAGGTTCAGCTCCTGTGGGACGTGGGCGCCAGCGGCCTCTGGTTGGGCGCGGGCGCGCGCTACGATTCCGGCCTCGTCACCGGCGCGTCACCGGAGGGGCTCCTCGGCGATCCCGACAACGCGTTCGCGGCGCCCTTCGTCGTGATCCACAGCGGCGCCGACCTCGACCCCAACCGCATCAGGGCGCGCACCATCGCGAACCTCTCGGTCGGTCTCGACCTCGCGAAGCACAAGGTGCCGTTGTCCATCCAGGCCGATCTGCTCAACGCCTTCGACACCGCGGGCGTGTACAACATCCTGTCCGTGTTCGGAGGGACGCACGTGATCCCGCCGCGGACGCTTTCGGTACGGGCGCGCTACCGGTTCGGCAAGAGCTGAGCGCCTATTCGCCGGGGCGGGTCTGCAGGCGCTGCAGCACGGGCTGGAGCGCAGGCGGCGCGGCCGGGGTCTGGGGGCCACCGTAGTGGGCAAGGATCGCCGAGGCCAGCGCCGGATCGACGCCCGGGAGGCGGTCCGCGGCGGCCAGGCGCGCGCACAAACCCGCCCAGGCCGCGTCCGAGCGAGCGTACGTCCCCGGGGGCGCCGCCGCGCCCACGTCCAGGTTGACGTTGACCGGGGGCGGACGATCAGGGCCCACAGCCGCGCGGTAGTCGGCGAGGACGGCGTTGAAGCTCTCCTCGTAGACGCGCTCGCCTTCCGGCGTCGGCGGCTTGGGAATGAGGACGCGAAGCGGGCCGACCTTGGGCACGAAGCGGAGCAGGAAGGCGCCCACGCGGCTGCCCACTCCCGGGCGATCGTAGTCCCGGCCCCACTCCTTTTCGAACGCCGCGCTGGAAAGGCTGTAGACGAACCGCGCGCTGCTCGCGCCGGGCATGGCCTTGAGGATCTCGTCCTTCTTGTAGGCCCAGGCCACGCGCGTCGCTTTCGGGAAGAGGCTGGCGGTGAACTTGCGGAACGAGCGGACGGAGCGCTCCGGGCGCGGCAAGAGCTCGGTGAGGTCCACTCCGTACGTGCGCCGCACGGCCCGGGAAAGGAGAGGCACGGGGACCTCGAATCCGATGAAGCGACGGTAGTCCTCGGGCGGGTAGAGGCCGCGCGCGACCTGCACCACGTCGAAGCCGAACTCGACGCGGAGGTGCGCGGTGGGGTCCTGCTCGTAGGTCACGACGTCGCCGAACTTCCGGCGGAGCTTCGGGAAGGTGAGGGGCACCACGCGGTTCACCCCGCGCGGGTGGCCTTCGCTGTCGCCCAGGAAATGCGCGACCGCGCCCAGCGCGAACGCGTACTCGTCCGGGTCGCGGGCCTCCTCGGCCAGGGCGCGGAGGAAGTCGGCCGTCCGCACGTAGTGCATGAGGTCGCTCAGCGCGCGGCTGCCGCCCGGGTAGTAGCCCATGTCGTGGAAGAGGGCGCCGCCGTAGGCGAAGGCGTGGGCCCGGCGCAGGTCGTCCGCGCTCAGGCCGGGGAAACGCCGCTGCAGCGCGGGGACGACGGAGCCGTCCCAGGCCGCGTCCACCACGGCCAGGTGGGAGAGGACGCCGTAGGCGCGCAGCGGCGCCGGCGCCACGAGAACGAGGGCCAGGGTGCACGCCGCCGCCCACGCACGGTCCATGGAACCAGCGTAGCGCGTCCCGCGCGCGCCGGGCCGGTCCTAGAGAATCAAAGCTTCACGACCGCGTAGCCGCCTCTCCGGCGGTCGTAGAGCCACCAGGCCGTGAAGACGGCGATCAGGATGACGGGCAGGACGGCCATGTAGCGGAGCGCGAGCCTCGGCCCCAATCGGTCGTACATCCCGCCCAGGATCCAGGTGAAGATCGCGGCGGACAAGGTCCCGATGCCGCCGACGATGGCCAGGGCGAGCGCTCCCCCCTCGGGGAACCTCTCGCTCGTCACTCCGAGCATGGTCGGCCAGAAGTAGCAGATGCCGATGGCAAACACCGTGGCCGCCGCGATGGCCGTACGCGGGGAGTCCGCGATGCTGAGCCCGATGAGACCCAGGGTGGACGCCGTCGCGGATCCGATCAGGAGGCCGATGGGCGAGACGCGATGGACGATCGGGCCCGCGAACCAACGGCCGATCGCCATCAGGCCGTTGATCCAGACGAGGACGAGGATGCCGCCCGCGGCCAGGCCCGCGGTGGTGGACAGGATGTAGGCGATCCACAGAAGACGAGGACGAGGAAGAGGGGACGAGCCACCGCCTTGTACATCCCCGCCGTGCTCACGCCCTGCTGGACGCGCTCGGTGGCCGGGAACTCCTGGCCGAGGAACAGCACGCCGTAGAGGATGGTCGGCAGCAGGATGAAGCCCATCTTCACCTGCCAGCTCGCGTGCACCATGGTGAGGAGGTAGGACACCAGACCGCCGATGACGATCCCGCCCGGGAACCACACGTGGAGGAGGTTCAGCTTCTCGGTCTTGCGGTCGGGATAGATGGTGGCGGTCAGGGGGTTGATGAAGGCTTCGACCAGCCCGTTGCCCAGGCCTACGCTGAGGGTCCCCGCGAACAGCATCCAGAATCCCGTCGCGAAGATCGTGAGGGCGACTCCCAGCACGTGCATGAGGAACGCGAACAGGGCGATCCGCTTCATCCCCAGCAGGTCCACGAGCTGCCCGCCGATGAAGATCGACAGGGTGAAGCCGTAGGCCCAGGCCCCGGCCGCCTTTCCCAGGTCTTCGTTGCTGAGGGAGAAGGCCGCGCGCAGGTCCCCCAGGATGTCGCCGCGGATCGCGAAGGTCACCGCGGTGGCGATCAGGGCCATGCAGCTGGCCACGAACAAACGGCGACGGCGGGCCTCCGATATCGGCGCGTGCTCTGACATTCGACCTCCGGTTAAAGTCGGCTCAGAAGTGCGCGGCCATCTTCGCGCGCAGGAACGCGGCCGACTCGCGCAGCTCGTCCATGCCGTTCTCGCCGTCCTCGATCGAGATCCAGCCGTCGAAGCCCTCCTGGCGCAGGGTGGAGAAGATGGCGTCGTAGTCGTTGAGTCCCTTGCCGATCACGCCGTGCTTGAGGTTGCGCGCGTACCCCACCGACCCATCCTGGGCCCTCAGGTCCGCGATGGTACCGCTGGTCAGGTAGCGGTCGGAGGCGTGCATGGTGACCACGCGCGACTTCACCGCGGCCAGCACGGCCAGCGGGTCGTCGCCGGCGACGATCGCGTTGGAGGGGTCGTAGTTGACTCCGAACCACGGCGAGTCGATGCGCCCGATGATCTCCAGGAACACGTCCAGGCTCTGGGCGAACTCGGGGTGGCGCCAGTACCCGTCCTTGTAGTGGTTCTCCATGTTCAGCACGATCCCCTGCGCCCCCGCCGCGTCCAGGAGGGACGTGATGCACTCGACCGTCCAGCGCACCCCGTCCGCGCGCGAGACCTCGTCGCGCCGCTGACCGGACAGGACGCGGCAGTACCGGCCGCCGAGGGCGGCGGTGACCGCGATCATCTGCTTTTCCCGTTCCACCTCCGCGCGGCGCGCCTCCGCATCCGTCTGCGTGAAGTCGGGCGAAGCGCACATCATCGGCGCTTCCAGGCCCGCCCGCCTGAGGTGCGTGGAGACCTTCTCGAGGTAGGACGGCTCGAAGCTCTCGAAGAACCCCGGATACATCTCCACCCCGTCCACGCCGAGGGTCGCGGCGAGGTCGATCCAGTCGAACAGCGTCATCGTCCGGCTCACGCACAGCGCATCCATGTAGCACTTCGGGAAGACGCTCAGCCTAGGCATGGCGCGGCCTCACGGCTGGAGGACCGCCTTGACGTAGCGCCCCGTGTGCATCCCCTCGAAGGAGTCGCGCCAGCCGTCCAGCGCGGACACGCGGCTGACGATGGGAACGAGGTTGATCTGGCCCGCGGCCAGCAGCTTCACCACCTGCTCCCAGTTCCGGAAGGTATGGCTGAAGCTGCCCTGCAGGGTGACGGCCTTCTGGACCAGCGGATCGAGCGAGAAGCCCAGGGGCTGCGGCCCCCAGCCCACCTTGGTGACCTGCCCCCCCGGCCGCACGAGGTCCAGGGCCTGCTCGAGCGCGATGGAGGTGCCGGTGGCGTCCACCACGAGATCCGCTCCCAGGCCGTCGCCGACGCCCCGCACCAGAGCGGCGAGATCGGTCTCCACGCCGTCGACCGCGTGCGTCACGCCCAGGGCGCGCGCCGCGGCCAGGCGGGAGGCGTCCGCGGGCATGCCGCCGACGACGACCGTCCCCGCGCCGGAGATCCGCGCCATCTCCGCCGCGAGCAGCCCGATGGGACCGGGCCCGAGCACGACCACGAGGTCGCCCGGGCGCAGGCGGCTCTTCACCGCGACGGCGTTGTAGGCCACGCAGCAGGGCTCGGTGAGGGCGGCCCGCTCGAAAGGCAGGGAATCGGGGATGCGGTGCAGGCAGCGCTCGGGCACGCGCACGAACTCCGCCATGGCCCCGTGCGTGCCGTACCCGAACCCGGAGCGGCGGGGGCAGAGGTTGTACTCGCCCGTGCGGCAATAGAGGCACTCACCGCAGATCGAGGCCGCGGTCTCGGAGACCACGCGATCGCCTTCCTTGAAGCCGCGCACGCGCGTGCCGACACGCGCCACCACGCCCCCGAACTCGTGGCCGAGCACGACGGGCACGTTCACCGGCCAGCTCTGCTGGTTGTGGTACTGGTGCACGTCGCTGCCGCACACGCTCACCGCCCCCACGCGCAGCAGGACGTCCTCGTCGTCCAGCTCCGGGACGGGCAGCTCGCGCAGCTCCACGGCCTGCGGCAGCAAGGCGTACTGGACGAGACCGGTCATCACCTCGGTCATGCGCGGATTCTCCGTGTGATCTCGGTGATCAGCCCCTTCAGGTCCCCGGCGGCGGCGTGGAACGAGTCGGCGGCAATGGTCAGGGGGGCACCGAGGACGACCAGGGGCGCGCCACGCCGGGGCATCTCGATCGCTTCCTCGAGGGTCAGCCCCCCGACCGCCTGCACCGGGATCCGGACCGCCTGCACCACCGCGTCGAGCTCGTCGAGGGGACTCAGGCGCCCGCGACCGGCGGCGGCCGCGCCCCGGCGTTCGTCGAACCCCGTGTGGTGGACGATGTAATCGACGCCGAGGTCCTCCATCATCCGGCTCGCCCCCGCCTTGTCGTCGCAGGCCAGGTTGTCACCCATGACCTTGACGCCGTGGTCGCGGCCGGCCTTGACCACGGCCTTGATGGTCTCGACGTGGGCGCGGCCCATGACCACGACATGGGTGGCTCCCGCGCGCGCCATCATCTCGGCTTCGAGGTAGCCGCCGTCCATGGTCTTGAGGTCGGCCACGATGGGGTGGCGCGGAAAGGTCGCGCGCAACGCCTTCACGCCGCGGAGGCCTTCCGCGAGCAGCAGCGGCGTCCCCGCCTCGAGCCAGTCCACTCCCGCCTCGACGGCAATGCGCGCCGTCTCCAGGGCCTCATCGAGGTCGGTGAGGTCGAGCGAGATCTGGACGACGGGAGGATGCCGGTCGGCGCCGGAGCGGATCAAGGCCGGTATTCTGGGCCGCCCGCGCCTCGGCCTGCAACGCGTGGTCTCGGATGAGGACGACCCGGTTACTTCAGCGCCTCGGCGATCTGCACGTGGTGACGCTCGAGGAGGGTGCCCGTGGCGCGGGCGACCCCGGTCACGGCCTGCTGATACTCGACCGCCGCGCGCAGGTAGCTGAGCTCCGCGCTGGCCAGGCCGGCCTGGGCCTCCAGGACGAAGAAGAGCGTGTTCTCGCCGAGCTCCCGCTTCCGTTGCTCGGCCTCGAGCGTCTTCTGGGCCAGGTCACGCGCGAGCCGGCTCACGGAGAGCGACTGCTTGGCCTTCTCGAGATCGTCGATCGCGCTCTGCACGTCGAGGGCCACCGCCTGCTCCTGTTCGCGCATGAGGTAGAGGGCGCGCTCGCGGTCGACCCGGGCCTGTCCCAGATCCGCCTCCGCGCCACGGTTGCGCAAGGGCAGGGTCACGGCCACGCTCAAGCCGTACCTCTCGAAATCGAGGCTGCGGAGCTGATCGAGGGACTGGCCGAAGCCGCCCCGAGTCAGGATCGTGGGCGGGTCGGTGGTCGGGTCGAGAGCGGTGCCGCCCCGGCCGCTCGTCGAGTAGAACGCGGAAAGGCTGACGTCCGGCCGCATGTTGCCGCGCGCGACCCGGAGGCCCGTCTCCGTGGCCGCCAGCCGATGCCGCAGCCCTTCGATCTCGGGACGCCGGGAACGCGCCTGGTCGAGGGCGGACGCGCGATCGATGACCAGGAGCTCACCGGAGGGGACGGCGTGCTCGGTCAGGTCGAGCCCCAGGCCGGCCACCTGGGGATCGAGGTCGGCGCCGATGAGCCGGCGCAGCCGGTCCTCGGATCGCTTCAGCGCGTACTCGGACTGGATCACTTCCAGCCGTCGCGTGGCCACCGTCGACTCCGAGCGATGGATGTCGAGGGGTGGCAGTGCTCCCAGCTCCAGGCCGCGCTTGTCCCGCTCGTAGGTGGCCTCGGCCAGCTCCAGCGAGTTGCGGGCGACGGCCAGGCTCTCTCTCGCCTGCACGGCGTCCCAGTAGGCGTTCACCGACCCCACGATGGCGCGGGTCAGGCGCTCCTCGAGAGTGGCCCGCGACTCCCGGACCGTCTGCTCGGCGAGGAGGACCACGGCGCGCGTGGCGAACGAGCTCTGGCGGCCCAGGAGCGGCTGGGTGAGGCGCAGGGTGAGATCGGAGTTGTAGGCGGGGTTGAACGTCGAGAAGCGGCTGTTGGTGTCCGCCCGGGAGCCGGAGAAGGTGAAGTCGTAGCGCGTGCCCAGGAAGGGAACCCGCTGCGCGATCGTGGCGCGGCCGTCCTGGCCCACCGCGTCCAGGGTCTCCGCGCCCTGGAGCGTCGAGGTCGTGGGCGAGATGCCACGCTGGGTGTTGAAGGCGGTCACGAAGAGCGGGTCGAAGAGCTGGCGCGCTCCCAGGTTGGCGTAGCGGGCGTCGTCGAAGTCGAGGTAGCTCAGGCGGACGTCGGTGCTGTTGAGCAGTACGAGCTGGATGGCGTCGGAGACGCCGAGGCGGAGTTTCCCCTCCACCACCCGCTCTTCGAGCCCTTCCGGCCCCCGCAGCTCGCGCGTCGCGGACTGCGGGAAGGCCAGGCCGCCGCCGGCCAGACACGCGATCGTCAACAGGAGGCGCCGCCCAGCGTGGCTCATGCCCGGTCCCCTTTTCTTTGCTCACTCGTAACGGATGGCTTCCACCGGATCGAGCCGGGCGGCCTTGGTGGCCGGGAAGATGCCGAAGACGAGGCCCACCGAGACCGAGACCGCGAAGGCCAGGACGATCGAGGTCAAGGTCACGATGGTCGACCAGCCCGCCAGCCAGGCGATCACCCGCGATATCCCGGTGCCGAAGAGGATCCCGATGAAGCCGCCGACGAAGGAGATGAGCACCGCTTCCGTGAGGAACTGGCGCACGATGTCCTTCTGCCGCGCGCCCAGGGCGCGCCGGATGCCGATCTCCCGCGTGCGCTCGAGGATGCTGGCCAGCATGATGTTCATGATGCCGATCCCGCCCACGAGAAGGGAGATGGAGGCCAGGGCCACCATCACCACCCCGAAGACCCGGCGCGTCTTCTGCTCCTGGGCCAGGAGCTCGGCGGGCACGATGACGCTGAAGTCGCCGGCCTTGCGGTGGGTCATGTCGAGGACCCCGCGTACGACTTCGGCTGCGCTCAGACTGTCCACCTCGGGCCGGAGCTGGAGGTAGAGCCCGTCCACCTCGTCCTTGATCCGGCTCATGGTCTCCTCGAGCCGGAAGATGACGGACTGGATGGGAGCGTAGATGAGGTTGTTGGCGTCCTGCGCGGGCAGTCCGGCCACTCCGGAGTCGAGGCTGAGCTGCGGACTGGCCACCCCGATGATGCGCAGCCACTGCTCGTTGATCTTGACGTACTCGCCGACCACGTCCCGGGGCCCGAACAGGTTGGCCTTGGCCCCCTCGCCCAGCACGCACACCGGCGCCGCCTGCTCGTTCTCCTCCTCCGTGAAGAAGCGGCCCTGGGCCAGGCGGAGGCCGGCGATGTCCGCGTAGCTGGCGGCCACGCCGTAGACCATCGGCATGTCCCGCTGCGGCTTCGGGTTCAGTTTCGCGGGAAGGAATCGCTTGCGGGCGGTGCTCGCGGCCACCCCGTCGAGGCTCGTCTGGATGATGCGCAGGTCCTGGAAGGTGAGGCCGGGCGAGAGCTTGCGCACCTTCTGCAGGTCGGGCCAGTTCGCGGCTTCGCGCGCCTCCACGATCAGGTTGCGGACGCCGAGCTGCTGGATGAAGGCCATGACCTGCTGCTGGGCTCCCGCGCCGATCGACAACATGGAGACCACCGCGGCCACGCCGAAGATCATGCCCAGCATGGTCAGCAGCGACCGCAGCTTGTGGAGGAGGAGGTTGTCGAAGCCCTGGCTCAGGTCGGCCGCATAGGAGGCCCAGGTCACCGGCCGCCTCCCATGGACGGCGCGGACGAGCCTCCCTTCTTTCCCTTGGCCTCTCGGTCTTCCGGGTTCACGAGAGCGACCAGCGTCCCCTCCGCCAGCCCCTCCACGGCCACCAGGCTCTCGCTGCGCTGCTTGACCTGGACGTCCCGCGGCTCGAAGCCGCTGCCCGTGGGCACGTACGCCACCAGCTTGCCCTCCTGCTCGAAGACGGCCTGGCGCGGGATGAGCAGCGCGTTCCTGAGCTCCGCGCCGATGATCAGGACCTCCGTGGTGACGCCGGCGCGGAGACGCGAATCAGGCTTGTCGAGGGCGACCACCATGTCGAACTTCTTCTGGCTGGGGAGGCCCCACCCCCGAGCGGCCAGACCAGCGACGCTCTTGACCTTGCCGTGCAGGAGGACGCCCGGCATGCCGTCGACGCGGATCTCCGCGGCCAGGCCGGGGCTGACGCTGATGCGGTCCGCCTCGTCGACCTTGCCCTTGACCTCGATCTGGTCCGCCTGCAGCACCTCCGTGATGGCGGCCCCCGGATTGACCAGGTCGCCCTCGCGGTACTCCGGGAACGTCATCCCGGGTGGCCGCCACCCGCCGAAGATGCCGCGGTTCTCCTGGACGGAGACCAGGCCCGCGACGGGAGCCCGCAGCTTCATCTCCTCGATGCCGCGCTGGGCCTGCTGCATCTTCAGGCGTGCCTTGGCCAGCTTCTCCTCGAGGACCACCAGGCTCGCCCGGCTGGATTTCTGGCGCGCCGGGATGTCCTGTTCGAGTTGCGCGCGCTGGCGCCGCGCCTCCTCGACGTTGAGGACGTTCTTCTGCGCGTCGATCGCGCTGACCAGCTCGTTGCGGGTGACTTCCAGCTCCGCGCGCCGGAGGGCGAACCGCGCCTGGAGCAGCGCCACCTCGTCCTGGGCGGACTGGATCTCCGTCTCCAGGTTCGTCTTCTTGATCTCCTCCTGGACCTCCAGGAGCTCGGAGCGCGCCTGCTGGAGGTTGAACTCCTGTTCGGAAGGGTCGAACTCCACGAGGACGTCCTGTGCGCTGGCCACCGTTCCCGTGGGCTTGATGGCGACGATCTGCAAAGCGCCGCCCACGGCCGGGCCCAGGAGCATCGTCGAGCGCGCCGAGCGCAGCTCGCCGAGGGTATGGACGCGGATGGGCAGGTCGCCCCGTCGCACAGGCACGGTGGGGACGGTGCTGGTCCGTTCCGCGCGGGCCTGGAGCCGGGTCGCGCCGAAGGCCACCGCGCCCAGACCCAGGACTCCCGCGCCAAGGACCAGCCGTCGGCGAAGGCCTTTCACGGGGCGTTCTCCTTGACGGTGGGATCGCGCAACGCGACGCGCTCCCCGGGCCTCACTCCCCGGGCGACCGCCACCTGCTTCGGCGTCCGGTGGGCAATCTCCACCGGCCGCTCGTCGAATCCCCAACCGGTCCGGACGAAGACGACCGTGCGCCCATTCTTCTGGAACAGGGCCTGGGACGGGAGCAGCACCGCGTCCGCCTTGCGCTCGACGCCGATCCTCGCGTTGGCGCTCATGCCCGGGCGCAGGCGCTGATCCGCGGCGACGAGGGCGAGGACGAGGTCGAAGTTCTTGGTGAGGGGCCAGTTCGAGAAGTCGAGCTTGGCCAGGGGGCTGATCTCCGACACCTTGGCCTCGAACTCGCGGTCGGGCACGGCGTCGATGCGCACCTTGGCCGTCTGATCCAGCTTCACGCGGCCGCGGTCGATCTCGTCCACCCTCGCCGTGACCTGGATGCTCGTGAGGTCCGGCAGCTCGGCGATGACGGCGCCCGGCCACAGCCGGTCGCCCTCCTTGAACTCCGGGGCCTCGCTCCACCCGACCTGATTGCGCCAGTTGGGGAGGATCGTGACCATGCCGTCGACGGGCGCGCGGAGCATCATCGAGGAGACGGCCCGCTCTCCCTGCTGGACGTCGAAGAGCGCCTTGTTGCGCTTCTGGCTGGCGCGGCCCACCTCCGCGGAGGCGCCGATCTCGTCCGCGGTGGTCCGCGCCTGGCTCTCCCCGAGCCGGTACTGCCGCTCCACGTAGTCCAGGCGGTTCTTCTCGCCCTGGATGGGGGCGATGACCTCCGCCTTGCGCGTCTCCAGCTGCGCGCGGTCCACGTCGTAGCCCGACTTCACGAGGTCGGTGCGATCCTTCTCCGACGTGAGGCGCCCCTGGGCGCGCGCCTTCTCGATCTCGGCCTCCTGCTGCTTGAGCGCGGTACGCTCCTCTTCCAGCGTCCGCTGCCTCTTCGTACGATCGAACTCGACCACGACTTCGCCCGCCTTCACCGCGGTGCCGCTGGGCAACAGCTTCAGGATCTGCAGCTCGCCCGCGTTCGCGGGAGCCGAGATCGAGATCGACCGCAGGGCCTTGATCTCGCCGCGCAGCTCCACGTAGTCGACCCATTCCCCCTTCCGGACCTCGGCCGTGGGCGGAGCGTCGCCGCTCGCTCGGAGCCAGACCGCTCCGAGCCCGGTGAGAGAGAGAAGACCGAGGCCGAACGCCAGCTTCCGGCGGCCGCCGACGATGCGGACGGCGAGCCTCATGAGGCCCCTCCCGCGGCCGGGCGCCCGCGCAGGACCACGGCGCCTTCGGGAGCGCCCGACTGGACCACGACTTCGTTCTCGCTGGCCAGACCCAGGGTGACGGGTGTCTTGTCGAAGCCCGAGCCGCTGCGGATGCGCAGGAAATGGCGGCCGGATTCCTCGGTCACGGCGTCCCGCGGGGCCACGAGCGCGCCCGGAACGCGGTCGAGCTCGACATCCACGGCGGCGGACAGGTCGGGCATCGTCCGGGCGTCCGATCCCTCGATGGTGAACACGACGGGGAACGTCCGGATCTTGTCGGAGAACGACCCTCCCAGGGCAATCGCGGCGACCTGATGCACCCGTCCGGCCAGCACCACGTCCGGATAGGCATCGAGACGCACGCTCGTCTTCTGTCCCGCCTGGAGGCTCAGGGCGTCCACCTGGTTCACGCGGGCCCGGACCTGCATCGACTGCGGATCGACGACCTGGAGGAACGGCACGCCCGGCCGCACTTCGTCCCCCTCCTGCACCTCGCCGGGGCCGTTCGACTTGAAGATCGTGCTCAGCACCACGAGGCCAGCCAGGGGCGACCGGATCACCATCCGCTCGGAGTTGCGCTGGGCATTCTGCATCGCCGCGAGGTCGCGGTCGCGCTGGATCTCCAGGATGCGGACCTCCGCCGCGACCACGCTCTGGCGCAGGCGCAGGGTCCGTCGGACTTGTTCGAGGCGGGCCTGCGCCTCCTCCAGGCTCTGGGCGTTCTTCTCCGCGTCGATGCGCGAGAGGATCTCGCTTTTCTTCACGTCGAGGGCCGCCTTCTCCACCGCGTGCTCGGCCTCCTTGAGCTCCCGCTCGTCCCGCACCTTGTCGGCGGTCTCTTCGGCCTTCTTCTTCCGGATCTGCTCCACGCGGTCCCGGTATTCCGTCTCCCGATCCAGGTAGTTCTTGGTCTGGGCCTGCCGGTCGAACTCCGCCAGCAGGTCGCCCGGTTGCACGCGGGCGCCCGCGGGAATGAGCCGCGTGATGATCATGGGCGTCCCGCCCTGACCGGAGAGGCGCGGCGCGGCCACGGCGTGGAACTTGATCGCCTCGATGACCCCGTGGATGCGCAAGGTGCGAACGAAGTCCCGGCGCTCGACGGTCGCGACGGGAAGGGCTCCGCCGCTGGCGGCGCCCTGGCGCCGTGATCTCACGATGAGGCCGGCCACGAGCAGCGCGGCGACGACCAACAGGGCGCCTCCCGCCCAGAGGCGCTGGCGAACGCTGATCAAGGTTTTGAACTCTCCCGTGGTTCGTTCCACGTATAAGACGCCCTTACCCCGCCCGAAGTCTAATTTTCTGGAAAAATTACGTGCGGGCGTCGCTCGGAATTCCGTGCTCAGGGTACCCCACCGGCAATTTCGCTAGACTGCCTCCATGCCTCATCGCCCGAGCCTGGCCACGCTGGCCCTGTCCCTCGCCGCCGCGACCCTCTCCGCGCAGCCGGGGCCCGGGCTTCCCGCGGAGACATTGCTCGATCGCGCGGTGCTGAAGGCGCTCGACGAGGAGCTCTCGGGCACGGCCGCCAAGGATCACGTGTCGCGCCTGGCCCAGTGGCATCGCGTGCCCGCGTCGCCGGGCTTCCACACCGCGATCGAATACGTGATGGGCCGCGCCCAGGCCTTCGGCCTGAGCGACGTTCACGTGGAGACGTTCCCCGGCGACGGGACCACGTACTTCGGCACGCTGCACGGCAATCGGGGCTGGCGTGTCGACGAGGGCAGGCTCGACGAGGTGACGCCGCAGGCGCGCCGCATCACCTCCGTGGACGACGTGGCCCTGGCAGTGGCGGACAACAGCGAGAGCGCCGACGTGACCGCGGAGCTGGTCGACGTGGGTGGCGGGGCGGAGCCCGGCGACTACGACGGCAAGGACGTGCGCGGCCGGCTCGTGCTCTGCGACGCGACGCCCTCGGCGTGTCACCGCCAGGCGGTCGAACAGCGGGGCGCGGCCGGGCTCGTCAGCTACGCCGCCAA
>WNFM01068701.1_pt1 | contig 67343 bp, 63 predicted proteins | sample 5400271 | NCBI WGS metagenome assembly WNFM01 (sample SAMN13153352, study PRJNA577476) | soil metagenome | isolation source: 60 cm saprolite on Douglas fir-dominated hillslope | place: USA:California | collected 2013-09-17
GATGCGCTGGTGGATGACATATCCAATGACCATCGTGGACACGATCTTCAAGGCTCTGGCACCCGCCATTCCCGACCGCGTGATCGCCGGCCACCACGCTGATCTCCTGGCATCCTCGTTCCACGGCATCAACGAGCGCACTTCCGAGTTCTTCATCGGCAGCTTCGGGCCACTGGGCGGCGGCTGGGGCGCCAAAATGAGCGAGGACGGCGTCTCCGCCACGGTTTGCATCAACGATGGCGATACTCACAACAGCCCGAACGAGCAGGCCGAGTTCAAGTTTCCCATCGTGGTCGAACGCTACGCGCTGGTGCCCGATTCCGGCGGTGCCGGCCGCCGCCGCGGCGGGCTCGGGGTCGAGCGGGTGGTGCGCGCGCGCACGAACATGGTGGTCAACAATCAGAGCGAGCGCGCCCATTGCCGGCCCTGGGGGCTCGATGGCGGGCTCGACGGCACTGGCAATGCGGTGGAGCTGCGCATCGGCGGAGATTGGAAACGCGACTTTCCCAATGCCAAAGTCTTGGTGGCGCAGCTCAAGCCCGGCGACGCGTTCAAGATTCGCTCCGGTGGTGGTGGCGGCTACGGCAACCCGCTGGCGCGGCCGGTCGAGCAGGTTCGCGAGGACGTGCGGCAAGGCTACGTGACGGTCAAATCCGCGGCGGAGCTCTATGGCGTGGTGCTCGACCCCGAAACCTTCGAGGTTGACGTGCTGGCAACGCAGAAGTTGCGTGCGGCTCGGGCCGCGCATCGGAATGCAGCGGATGCACAGTCGGCGTGATGGCAGAAGGTGATGAAAGCGAAGTCTACTAACGAACTCCGCTGTTGCGCGACAAAGCCAGGGCACGCTTGTGCCGACCCGCCCCCCCCCTCTTCATCGCGTGAACCGCGACGCTAAGGCTTTTCGCGCCTGAGCTTCGCGGTGAAGGATATCGCGCCGCCCCCGCAACAGGGACAGCTCATCGCAAGCAGGATCTTTTGCTTCTGCTCCTCGTCGAGATCGGCGCGATCGATGAGCTGCCGGGCCTGTTGCTCGAACAGCGCATGGAGCGAGAGGGCGCTATACGAAATCTGATCCTCGGGAGCGATGGCCGGCGCAGCGGGCTTGGGGAGGCCCTGTTTCGTCGCCCGGCGGCCGCGGCTGTTCTGCTTGCGCCTTGCCATCGATCTCTGCGCAGTCTTGCTTTTGGCCGCCGGGCCGATGCTGCGCGGGATTCATCACGTCTGCGCCGCGCCTGCCGGTACCGTGTTCAGGATCGGCAGGCTTTCTCTGCCCATCGAGCTTCATGATACGATACCTTCCTCCTGCGTAACAGACGGACGCGTTTTCCCATTTGCCTGGAAAGCGCTTGGGTCGTTTCTGGTGGAAATGGGCGCCGTGACTGCTGCATCTGAGAAGAATGCTCCAGATGTGGGGGCAAAGGAGATGACGGGCAGGTCATCGGGCCGCGCGCGGCCGGGGGCAATCGACTTCCACGCGCACGTCATCGTGCCGGAAGTCTATGCGGTCGCGGCGCAACACAACGTCTTTTCCGAGCTGCCCACCGATCCCGGCGTCACTGACGAGATGCGACGCAATATCAAGGAGCGGGCCGCCACAGTCCTCGCGCGCATGAGCGACGTTACGGAGCGCATCGGCAACATGGATGCGATGGGGGTTGGCGTCCAGGTCCTGAGCGCAAGCCTGGTCCACCAAGGACTGGAATGGGCGGACGCGCAAACGAGTCTGCGGCTTGCGCGTACGACCAACGATTGGATCGCGAAGGCCGTTGCCGCGCATCCGACTCGACTGATCGGGCTCGGCACGCTGCCGCTGCACGTCCCGGCGCTCGCAGTGAGCGAGCTCGAGCGCTGCATGCGCGACCTGGGACTCAAGGGGGCGGCGATCTCGACCACCGCCGGGCCGATGGAACTCGGCGATGCGCAGCTGCGGCCGTTCTGGGACCAGGCCGAAGAGCTCGACGCCGTCGTCTTCATCCATCCCGGCGGCAATCGCGACCGCCGCTTCAAACGCTTTCATCTCTGGAACAGCGTCGGGCAGGCATTCGAGGAAGCCATGGCGATCTCGTCATTGATGTATGACGGCGTGCTGGAGACCTTCCCAAGGCTTAAGATCTGCATATCGCATGGCGGCGGTTACATGCCCTACTATATGGGCCGAATTGACCGGAACTACGTCGAAAAGGCCAACACCCGCATCAACATGCGAAAGCCGCCGATCGAGTACCTGCGCATGCTTTACTTCGATAGTTGCGTCTACGACCGCGCGGTGCTGCAGCATCTGGTCGACAAGGTGGGCGCGGAGCGCGTGCTGCTCGGGTCGGACTATCCCGTGGGCGAAAACAAGCCGATCGAATTCGTCGCCGAGACCGGCACGCTGTCGGCGCTACAGAAAGACGCAATCGTGCAGGCGAACGCCGCGGGGCTGCTTGGCGTGCCAAATCCCTAGCCGATGCGGCCGGGCCCATAGATACGGTTCCAAGTCAGCAGCGGCGCATCAAGCTTACGGAGTTCCTTCACCATGGATGCGAGATGATCGACGAAAGACTGCTCAATCCGATTTCCACCGGCGAGCTCGAACGGCGCTGGGCCGCGGTCCGCAAAGCTATGGCCGAGCGCAACATCGATGCCCTAGTGATGCAAAACAACAACGATTGGCTCGGCGGCTACGTGCGATGGTTCACGGACACGCCGCTGAGCAACGGCTATCCGCGCAGCGTCATCTTTCCCGCCTCCGATCTCATGATCGTAGTCGACATGGGCCCGCGCGGGGCGCGTCGCCGGATCAACGGCGACGATGCAGCGAACCGCGGCGTGGGGGAGATGATCTTCACGCCGGCTTTCACCAACGTCGCCTACACGGACGAATACCAGGCGGAACTCGTCGCCCAAGAGCTTCGCGGCTACCGCACCATCGGATGGGTGGGCAGCGGCGCGATGCCGCACCGGTTTGTCACCCACATCGAGCGCGAACTCGCTGGCCGGGCGAACTTCGTGGATGCGACCGAATTGGTCGACCGGCTCAAGGCGATCAAGAGCGAGGAGGAGAGGGATCTGATCCGCAAGGCCGCGCAGATGCAGGACGAGATTTTCAACCGGTTGCTCGGTAAAATCCGGCCCGGCATGACCGGCAATGATATTACCGCGCTGGCGCAATACGAAGGCCGGCTCCTCGGCAGCGAGCAGGGGCTCTTCCTCGGCTCTTCGGCGCCGCTCGGGCAGGCATCGCGGTTCCTCGATCGGCATTTGCAGGCGTGCGCGCTCAAGCCTGGCGAGCACTTCGCGCTCTTGATCGAGAACAATGGACCCGGCGGCTTCTACACCGAGATCGCGCGCACCATTGTGCTCGGCAAGGCATCGAACGAGCTGATCGACGGCTTTGAAACCATGAAAGAGGCGCAGGCCCACACATTGCGCCTGCTCAAGCCGGGCGCGTCTTGCGCCGCCGTCGCGCAAAGCCACGACGATTACATGCTCAGCCGCAAACTGCCGCCGGAGCTGCGGCTTTATGCTCACGGCCAGGGCTACGACTTGGTGGAACGGCCGCTGATCCGCTGCGATGAGACGATGACGATCGAGCAGCACATGAACCTTGCGGTGCATCCGGGTTTTGAGACACCGTCGATCTTCGCCGTGATCTGCGACAATTATCTCATCGAGTCCGACGGCTCTGGCGATTGCCTGCACGAGACCTTGAAACAGGTGTTCGAAATCTGACACCTCCATGAAGATCGACGTGTTGAGCATCGGCTCGTTTCCCGATGCGACGAATGCCGAGTTGGCGAATCGCTTCGCCGTCAGCCATTACGCCCGCCGCCCGGCCCCGCACGCGCTTGCCGCCGACCTCAAGGACCGCATCCGAGGGATCGCGACCGAGGCCAACCACGGCGTCGACAGTGCGCTGATCGCGGCGCTTCCGAAGCTCGAAATGATCGCCATTTTCGGCGTCGGGACCGATTTTATCGACCTCGCCGCCGCGCGCGAGCGCAACATCCCGGTGACAAATACCCCTGGCATCCTCACAGACGAAGTGGCCGATCTCGCCATCGGACTGATGCTCGCCTCCGCGCGACAAATCCTGTTCGCGGATCGTTACGTGCGTGACGGCAGCTGGGCCAGCAAGGGTCCGATCCGGCTCGGTCGCAGCGTCGGCGGCAAAACCATGGGCGTGCTTGGCCTCGGCGGCATCGGCCGCGCGATTGCGGTTCGCGGCGCCGCGTTGCGCATGCATGTGATCTATTGCGGGCCGCGCCGAAAAGCGGATGCGCCATACGAGTACGTTGCCGATCCCGTCGAGCTGGCGCGGCGCAGCGATTATCTGATGGTCGCCTGCAAGGGCGGGCCGGAGACCCGCCATTTCGTCTCCGCGGCCGTAATCGACGCGCTCGGTCCCAAGGGCACGCTCATCAACGTTGCGCGCGGCAGCGTCGTCGACGAGCGCGCGCTCGTCGCGGCGCTCGCCGGAGGCCGTCTCGGCCATGCGGCGCTGGACGTGTTCGAGACCGAGCCCAACCCCTCACCCGAACTTCTGAAGCTGTCCAACGTCATCGTGCAACCCCATCACGGCAGCGGTACCGTAGAGACCCGCGCCGCAATCGGCCGACTCATGGTCGACAATCTCAGCGCGCATTTTGCGGGCCGGCCGTTGCTGACGCCGGTGCGCTAAATCGGTTTACTCGCCGATAGAAGAACAGGAGGAGCACTAGGCACGAATGATTTCGCCGCGCCTGCAACTTTCATTCGATCGATTTCACAACCACAATGAAACTGCGCTAGCCTAACCCAAATCGGGCGGGCACGGGCTGCAGACAATGGCGCAGGCGCAAATCGTCATCGATGGCGTGAGCCATTGTTATAGGCCCCCCACTGGCCGCCCGGTGCTCGCGCTCGAGGACGTGTCACTCGATATAGCTGCGCGTGAGTTCGTTGCGTTACTCGGGCCCTCGGGTTGTGGCAAGTCGACGTTGCTCTATCTGATCGGCGGCTTTTTGCCCACGGAAACCGGCAGAATTCTTGTCGAGGGCAAGCCGATCGGTGCACCGGGCCCGGATCGCGGTATTGTCTTCCAACATTTCGCGTTGTTTCCGTGGAAAACGGTCCGCGCCAACGTCCTCTACGGCTTGGAGCGGATGGGGCTTGCACGGGAGGAGCGCGAGAGGCGGGCGCAATCCTTCATCGATCTCGTCGGGCTCACCGGTTTCGAAGACAGCTATCCGTCGCAACTGTCAGGCGGGATGCGGCAGCGCACCGCAATTGCGCGAACGCTCGCCTTCGACCCGAAAATCCTGCTGATGGACGAGCCATTCGGCGCGCTCGACGCGCAGACCCGCGGACTCATGCAGTCCGAGCTGCTGAGCATCTGGGAACGCACCCCGAAAACCGTGATCTTCGTTACCCATGACGTGCAGGAGGCGGTCTATCTCGCCGACCGCGTGGCGGTGATGTCCGCGCGGCCAGGCCGGATCATCGCGATCGTGGACACCAAATTCGACAAGAGCGATCCAGCGATTTTCAAGAACCAACGCTTCATCGACAAGGTCGACGAAATCTGGAACTTGGTGCGCATCGAGGCGATCAAAGCGCAAGGCGCACGTCAGGGGTGAGCAGATGGCGCACGACCGTCGTGGCGATCATGACCGAGATTTGCGGATAGCTGCATGAAGCCAGCACTGCTGCGTTATCTTCCGCTCCTCTTGCTTGCGCTGGCATGGGAAGCCGGCGCGCGCAGCGGCATGATCTCCACGCTGGCATTGCCGCCGCTAAGCACCGTGGTCGCAGCCTGGATCGAGCTCCTCAAGGACGGCGAACTCGTCAGCAACGGTGCGGCGTCGCTGTGGCGCGCCGGCGCCGGGCTCAGTCTGGCGATCCTGATCGGGGCCGGGCTCGGCATTTTCATGGCCTGGTGGCGTCCGGTTAACGTGCTGCTCAGTCCGTTGGTGGAAATGTTTTATCCGATGCCGAAGTCGGCGCTGATCCCGGTCACCGTGCTGTGGCTCGGATTCGGCAACGGCTCGAAAATCCTGCTGATCTTTCTCGGCTGCATGCTGCCAGTGACGATCGGCGCGTTCAACGGCGCGCGCTCGAGCGAGCAGGTGCTGGTCTGGTCCGCCCGTAGCATGGGGGCGAATCGGCTGCGCATGTTGTGGGACGTGGTTGTACCGAGCGCGATGCCCGAACTGCTCAACGGCATCCGCACTGCGCTTGCGCTCTCCTTCATTCTCTTGGTCAGCTCCGAGCTGATCGCGGCGCGCGAGGGCTTGGGCTATCTCATCGGCTTCCTCGGCGCGAGCGGCACCTATGACGCGATGTTCGCCGTGGTCCTTACGGTGGCATTGCTGGGTTTCGTGGCCGACCGGATCTACCTCGGCGTCATGCAAAGGATCCTGCGGTGGCAGGAATAGGCATGGCGGGCGGCCCCTTGGCTGAACTGGCGCGCGAGCCTTCGGCCTCGCGTTGGCTGCGGACCGCTGCTTGGGGCTTTGCGCGGGTGTTTTCCATCCTCGCGCTCGCCCTCGCCTGGGAGCTTGCGGCGCGCTCGGGCGCGTTCACGCCCTATATGCTGCCGGCGCTCAGCGCGGTGCTGGAGCGCGTCTGGCACGATCTCTTTGCCGGCGACCTCCTCCTCAACACCGCTGTGACGCTCTATCGCGCGTTGAGCGGCTTCGCGATTGGAGCCATCGCCGGCATTGCGCTGGGGATGGGAATTTCCCGCAACCGGCTCATCAACTGGTTCTTCGATCCGATCATTTCGGTCGGCTTTCCCATGCCCAAGATCGCATTCCTGCCGGTCGTCATGCTCTGGCTCGGCGTCTACGATGTTTCCAAAATCACGATGATTGCGGTCGAGGCCATCTTTCCGGTGGTCACGGCGACGGTCGTTGGCATCCGCGGTGTCGAGCGCGAGCTGTTGTGGTCGGCGCGCAATATGGGCGCAGGGGAGCGCGAACTGCTCTGGCAGATCGCCGTACCGGCGGCACTCCCTCAGATCATAACCGGCCTGCAGGTGGCGCTTCCGATCGCACTTATCGTCGCCGTCGTGACCGAGATGTTCATGGGCGGGTATGGGCTGGGCGGCGCCATGAACACCGCCTCGCGTTTTGCCGATTCGCGCGGCGTCTTCGCCGGCATCGTGGAGATCGCGTTCATCGGATATGCGCTGGTCAAGGGCATGATGCTGATCCGCCGACGCCTGTTGCTGTGGCATCAGGAGGCGGTGGCGCCGAGCACGGTTTAACCGCACGCACGATAGAGACGTTCGGTCAAGCTGCGCCGCGCGCACAATCCGGGAATCCAAGCACCGCTCAGCACCCTGGGTCGTGCTGGATTCCAACCAATGAGGATTTAGGAGTCGGCTATTTGGGCCCCTGCTCCGATAAGAAATCGCGGCCGGTCAAATAATGGCGACTGCCGCGATCGTCCGCGGCACGGCGGGCCTAGCGGCCCGCCTTTTTGCGTATTTTCTACGGCGTGGCGCATCACTCCATCTTCAAATTGAGCTTGCGAACCAGCGTGCCCCATTTCGTCTCCTCGCTGTCGATATCCTTGGCATACCCCTCGGGCGTCGACGTCAGAGGATCGCCGCCCTCGGCCAGGATGCGTTGCTTGACCTCCTCGCTGCCGACCAGCGCGCGCAGCGCGCCATTGAGCCGCTCGACGATCGGCCGCGGCGTGCTTGCAGGCGCAAGCAGCCCATAGTGCAAAACCGATTCGAATCCGGGCAGGCCCGACTCGTTTGCGGTCGGCACGTCGGGCAGGAGGCTGAACCGCGCCGGGCCGAACACCGCGATCGCCCGCAGCGTGCCGGCCTGCAGATTGCCGAGGGCTGGCGGGAGCACGCCGAACGCAATCGGCACCTGATTGCCGAGGAGATCGTTCGTGAGCTGCGCCGTGCCCTTGAAAGGGATGATCGCAGCATCGATCCCGGTGACCGATCTGAACAGCTCGGCGGTCAGATAGGCACCGGTCCCAGCCGGCGGTGTGCCGATGTTGAGCTTGGCTCCCGCTTGCTTCGCGATGGCAACCACCTCGCCGATCGTCTTCGCGGGGAACGAGGGGTGCGCGAGCAGCACCACGGGCATTGACGCGATCAGCCCGATCGGCGCGAAATCCTTGCGCGGATCAAAACCGGCATTGGTATAGAGGTTCGGATTGATCGCGATCGATCCGGTATGGCCGAGAAACAGCGTGTACCCGTCGGGCGGACTCTTGACCAAGGCGCGGGCGCCAACGAGGCCGGAGCCGCCCGCGCGATTGTCGACGACGACCTGTTGGCCAACCGCGGCTGAAAGCTTCTCTGCGACGACGCGCGCCATCGCGTCGACGCCGCCGCCCGGCGGATAAGGCACGATCAGAGTGATGCTGCGGGTCGGATAGTCTTGGGCGGGCGCTTGGGTACAAACGACCATCACGACCGCGGCAGCGGCCGCGGCCCGCAACAGCCTGCGCATCGTTACCTCCCCATTTTTTCGAACCGGCCGCCGCCCTCGATGCGCTTGGAGCGGCGGCCGAGTCGCTACTCAGCTACTCAACGCAACCTCAGTGAACGAGACCGTCCATCTGCAGGCGCGCGATTTCGTCCTTCACCAGCAACTTGCGACGTTTCAATTGCACGATCTGAAGATCGTCGACCGACGGATGCGAGCGGGCCTCGGCAATTTCCGCTTCCAGGGCCCGATGCCGTCGCTCCAGTTCCGCAAGATGGGCTTCTATGGACATGTTGGGGGGTTCTCCTCAGCCAGATCGTTGCCTGACCCCCGCAGTGTACACCATTTTGCCCCATTTTCGAAGCGGGTTTGCTTGTGCAGCGCAGCAATGTGGAATTCGCATTATGGTTCATGCTCGCGGCGGTCGGTAAGGCGCGAGACGTGAGGCGGAACGACTCTTCTCCCCTTAAGAGCAAGCCTTGCCCCGGCCACGGGCTTGGCCCGAGAGTGGTGCTCTGCAGTGCTCGCCGCCATTGGGCTGCCCGAGATCGATACCCGGGCCGAGTTCGGAGAGCGCGGCGATCACCCGAGCGGGGGGTGGTGGTCAGGGGCGGTAAATCGCGCTAGGTGAAAGGGCGAGCGCGATTGGACGCAAAGCCGTGCGCCGGGCGCTTTTGCGGGCAGCCCAAGCATCAACGGTGGCGATGACCAAAGAGGAAGAACGCGAGTTGCGGGAGCAACTGGCGCGCTTGCAGCAGGAGCATCGCGATCTCGATGCCGCGATCTCCGCCTTGCAGCACTCGCCGGGCTCCGATCTGTTGCAGGTCCAGCGACTCAAAAAGCGCAAGCTCGTCCTGCGCGATCGAATTTCCTATATCGAAGACCAGCTCACCCCCGACATTATTGCTTAGATTCGAAACTGCTGTGATTGCCGGGGTTTGATCCGCCTTCACCGGCAATCCATCCATCGTCGTAGAAGAATAGGATATCTCCCTGCCCGCTCACTCCGGCTCGATGCCGGCGTCGCGGATCACCTTGGTCCAGCGCTCGGTCTCTTCCCGCTTGAATTTCGCCATGTCCTGCGGGCTGCCACCGACTGGCGTCAAATTGAGTGCACGGAAGCGCGCCTTGGTTTCGGGCTCGGCGATGACCTCGTTGACCGCGCGGTTGAGCTTCAAGACGATCGGCGCCGGCGTCTTGGGCGGCGCGCTGATCGCGTTCCAGGTGTCGGAGACGAAGCCCGGCACGCCGACCTCGATGAAGGTCGGCAGATCCGGCAGGAGATCCAACCGCCGGTCCGTCGCGACCGCGAGAATCCTGGCCTTGCCGCCCTCGTGCAGCTTGTAGGCCGACGCAAGCTCCATGAAGATGAAATCGACGTGGCCAGCGATGAGATCATTGAGCGCCGGACCCGTCCCGCGATAGGGGACATGCACCATTTTGGTTCCGGTCAGCTTCATGAACAGCTCCGCGGTCAGGTGCGAGGTGGTGCCCGGCCCCTGCGAGGCGAAGGTAAGCTTGCCCGGATTGGCTTTCGCGTAGGCCATGAACTGCTGGACGCTCTTCGCCGGAAAATCCTGACGCACCAACAGCACGTTCGGGAACTTCGACATGACGGCGACCGATTCGAGCGCGGCCGGATCGAAGTTGAGCTTTTTATAGAGCGCGATGTTGCTGGTGATCGGCGCGGGTTGCGAGGCAAGCAGCGTGTAGCCGTCGGGATCGGCGGCATAGACTGTCTCCGCGCCGATGTTGCCGCCACCGCCCCCGCGGTTCTCGATCACGAACGGCTGGCCTAGTCGCTGCTGGAGCCCAGCCGCGAAAATTCGCGCGACGGTGTCGACCCCGCCGCCGGCCGGCACGCTCACGACAATCTTGACCGGACGGTTGGGATAATCCGTCGCCTCCTGCTGCTGGCCCACCGCCGGCGACAGCGCCAGCAACACCGCCGCGAGCGCAAGCCATACGGAGTATCTCGACATTCAGCCGCCCTTCTCACCGCCTCGACGACCAGTGCTCAGAATTCTCATCGCGAAGTGTCGCATATCGGGACGGCAAGCGTAAATGCGGCGCGAGGTAACAGGAGCACAACGCGCTCGCTTTGCTCGCCCTTGCCGCGGTAACATCCGCGGGGCGCGTGTGTTTGCACAACGGCGTTTGCCGGGCTCTGCGACAAGGTCCAAAAGCATGAAACGAGCCCTCGTGCTCGCTCTGACGCTCTGGTCTGGCCTCGCCACCGCGGACGATTACCCCCAGCGCACGGTGGCCTTTCTCTGTCCGTTTCCCGCCGGTGGCGGCACCGACATACTCACCCGCATGCTGGCGCACGAGCTACAGGAGAAGCTCGCACGGCCGGTCATTGTCGATAATCGGCCCGGTGCGGGCACAATCGTGGCGGCGCAAGCGGCCGCGCGTGCCGCTCCCGACGGCCACACCATATTGGTCGCGCCGGTGACGACGCTCGCGATGGCCCCAAGCGTCCACAAGTCCCCGCCCTACGATCCCGTGAAGGATTTCGCGCCGATCGGTCTCGTCGGATCGGCGCAGTTCGCGCTCGTCGCCAATCCTCAGGCGCCGGCCGCTACACTTCCAGAGTTGATCGCCTTCATCCGGAACAAGAATGGCTGGCTGAGCTACGCCTCCTCTGGCGCCGCCACGCCGCACCATCTGTTCATGGCAATGTTTCTCAAGATGATCGGCGGGAAGGCACAGCACGTGCCCTACCGCGGCAGCGTGGCGGCGCTGACCGACGTGGTCTCCGGCCAGGTGACGATGATGATGGTCGATCTGGCGGTCGCAATGCCGGCGATCAACGAGGGCAAGGTGAAGGCGTTCGGGGTGACAACGACGACGCGGATCAAAGCGATGCCCGAGCTTCCGATCATCGCCGAAGCCGGCGTGCCGGGCTACAGCGCCAGGCCTTGGTTCTCCGTGGTGGCCCCCGCCGGCACCGCGCGGCCGATCATCGACAGGCTCAATGAACTGCTCATGGCCTTCATCAATCGGCCCGAGACCCAAGACAAGATGAATGCGCTCGCGATCACGCCCTGGACCAGCACGCCCGATGAGCTCGCGCGCTTCATTCCGGCCGAAATCGAGAAATGGGCGCAGGTGGCGAAGGACGCGGGCGTCACATCGGAGTGACTTTAGTCTAAGTCGAAGTGGATCGGCCGAGCGTGGGCCTCACGAGCGACTACGGCTGTCCGCCGACTGAGGGATCGTCTCCGCCTCGTCGAGCTCTTCGACAACAAGGTCGCCCGTCCGTGTGACCATGTCGCCGCCCACGCGGGCGCGCGCCACTTCACGGATATGCTCTGCGATGCGGGGCTCGCGGTCCATGAGGACGTGCAGATCGTGGGCATCAAGCACGAGAAGGCTCGTTCGCGTGACTGCGGTAACGGTTGCGGACCGGCGCGTGCGATGTAGTGCCGCCACCTCACCGAAGAAATGCCCGGCCCCAAGCCGCACGCGCTCGTGCTTGAGCTCGATCTCCACGTCTCCGGCCGCGATGAAGTACATGGAATGCGCGGGCTCGCCGCGCCTGACGATAACGTCCCCGACCTCCACTTGCTGCGCGTGCAGGAGCCGCATGATATCGGCGATCTCCGTTGCCTGAAGTTCCGCAAATAGCGGCACGCGCGCGACCATGCCCCAAGTGACGACAAAGTCGCGCCGGTGGACCTCGTCGGCGAAGGCGGTGGCGACGATGCCGATGGGTAAGGCGACCATGATCAAGCCCGCGAAGATGGTGATCGACGCGACCACTCGTCCGAGCGCGGTCACGGGCACCACGTCGCCATAGCCGATCGTGCCCAACGTGACGATGGCCCACCACATTGCGTCGGGAATGGTGCCGAATTTGTCGGGCTGCACATGGCCCTCGATCACGTGCATGATGCTGGCCGCCACCAGCGTCGCACCCAGCAAGATGACGAAGCAGCCGAACAGGGCGCGGCGCTCGTTGTAGAGCGCGTCCAACAGCGAGCGCATGGCGGGCGAGTAACGCGCCAATTTGAGAAAGCGCACCATCCGAAAGACCAGAAAGACCCGCAGATCGGCCGGCAGGACGAGGGCGAACCAAAACGGCAGGACCGCGAGAAGGTCGATGATGCCGAACGGGCTCGACACGAATTTCCATCTTGCCCTGCGCTCGCTCGCGTGCCGATACGGCGCGTGTTCGGCCGCCACCCAAACCCGTAATACGTACTCGATGGTGAAGAGCACCAGCGATAAAAGTTCGATCGCAAGGAACAGCGGACCGTATTGCGCCTGCAGTGCCGGCACCGAATCAAGCGTCATCGCGACGAGGTTGACGACGATCAGGATCACGATAAGCCGGCCGACTATGACCGCCGCCCGGTCACCGATCGTGCCGTGCTCTAAGATTCCGTACAACCGGCGCCTTAGATTTGCGCCAGTGCGCCAGGTACGCCGCGGCATGGCTGAGTTCTGTCCGTGCTATCCGGCATTCTCGCTCGATTATGCGGCCGGTTCAACGGACACGACCTTGAAAGTATGGGACTCGCCCTCGTCGTCAGTAATCGAAACATACTCGCCCGGGACAAAAGCATGCGCGCCGAAACGGTACCCGGCTTCATCGTCGTCGGTTGAACCGGGATCGTAGTCGAAAACCCAGCGAGCGTGCTCCGCGCCGCCCGGTTTGTGCAGGAGTCGTCCGATCTCGTCGTCTGCGCCGTTCCAGAACCTTCGGACTCCGCAGTGTTCTCGGTATTTCTCCCACATCTGCGGGTCGATGTGGGCCTTGCTATCCAGCGGCGCCACGAATTCATAGCCGTGTCGCGCCGAACCCATCGGGAAGTCCTTGGAGCGAGCGAGTTCGAGCCGGATGCGCTTGAGCAGGTGGGGCAGCGCCATTGGAGGCTCCTTGCCTTCATCAATGACAGACGAGAACCGGAATTTTGGTGTGCGTAAGCACCTTCGTGGTCACGCTGCCGAGCACAATTGCCGCAATCCCGCTCCTTCCGTGCGAGGCCATGACGATGAGATCGCACCCTCTCCGCTCGGCAGTCTCGATGATGCCTTCGTAGGGATGATCTTGTTCGATTTGCACGGTTTCGCATGCCACACCCGCGGCGCGCGCTTGCTCCGCGACGCCATTCAATATTTTTTGTCCGTGCGCCTTGGTGCGCTCGGCGTGCTCGGCAAAAGCGTCTGACATCTCATAGACCCTCGAAGCAGGAACCGCGTAGACATCGAAAGATGCCTCCACCGTCAATGCTGTGACCTTTGCCCCCACTGCTTTGGCAAGGGCCAATCCATGGCGCACGGCCCTGCCGGCAAGCTCCGAACCGTCGGTTGGGATCAAAATATGCCGGTACATGCTGTCCTCTCAATCGCGCCGCGTGCCACCCACCTGCAGTTTCCGCGTCACCTTCAATTTACAGGAACACGCTGGGGGCCGGCGAGCGCCCTCGTCTCGTCCCGCTTCTCGTCGCGTGCGCCGCATCGGCCGCGCTAATCACAGGTGCGGCATGCGAGCAGCAACTGATTGATGCGGGCTGCGGGCCTTCTCGGGTCTCAGGACCGCCCGAACGCCGGCAGTCGCCAGTGGCGCAGCGCCGCAGAGAGGCGCAGACGCCGCTCGCGCAGATTGGCGATCGCCATCAGCGCCGCCGGCGTGACGACCAGGGTCAGCACGGTGGCGAAGCCCAGGCCGAACACGATGGCGGTCGAGAGGTTGATCCACCATTGCGTCGCCGGCGCGCCGAGCGTGATCTCGCGGGAGAGGAATTCGATATTCATTCCAAATGCGATCGGCAGCACGCCGAGGATCGCCGTCACCGCGGTGAGAACGACGGGCCGGGCGCGCTCGCGGCACGTCTCGATGATCGCGTCGTAAGCCGCCACGCCTTCGCGCCGCAATCGGTCATAGGTGTCGATCAGCACGATATTGTTGTTCACGATCACGCCCGCATTGGCGATGACGCCGATACCGGCCATCACCACGCCGAAGGGCTGGCCCATGATCAAGAGTCCTAGCATCACGCCGAAGGTCGAGAGCACGACCGCGGTGAGCACCAGGCCGACCGAGGTCAGCTTGTTGAACTGCGCCAGCAGGATCGCGAAAATGAGGAAGATCGCGGTGCCGAACGCCTTGAGCAGGAACGCCGAGGCTTTGGCACGCTCTTCGTCCTCGCCCTTGAGTCTGAAGGTAACGCCTGCACCGAGATCGGCTTTGGCGAGGTCTGCCGCGATCTCCTGCTGGATCTTGGCGGTCTGCACGCCCTCGGTGACATTGGCCGAAACCGTGATCACCCGGTTCCCGTTGACGCGATTAATGTAGCCCACGCGCGGCGCCGGCACGCGCTGTACGAAGTTGCCGATCGGCACGTGTCCCACCTGCGTCTGCACGCGCAAATCGTCGATCTGGTCGAGGCTGCGGCGATCGGGCGGAAACCGCACGAGAATGTCCACCGATTTGTCGCTGTCGACCGGCCGGTATTCGGTCGCTTTCAGTCCATTGGTGACAAGCTGGACGGCGCTGCCGACCGTGTTCACGCCGGCGCCGTATTTCGCGGCCTCGGATTTGTCGATTTCGATCTTCCAATCGATGCCAGGCAGCGGCAGGCCATCATCGAGATCGCGGATGTCGCTGCGCGCGCTAAGCATGGCGGCAACCTTGCTCGCAGCCGCCGGCAGCTCCGCGGGATCGAGCGCCGCGAGCTGCACCTGAATCGGCTTGCCCGTCGGCGGGCCCGCGCGCGGCGCCGTCACTTCGACGAGGATGCCTGGGATATCGACGGTCTTGGCGCGGATGGCGTCCATGATCTCATGCGCCGGCGGCCGGCTGCGCCAGTCCGCGAACTCGAACTGGATGACACCGATGGTGTCTTCGGTGAGTTCGCTCATGCCGCGCGGCTGCTCGCCGATGCGGGTGTACACGGTCTTGAGCCCATCGAAGGCGAGAACGCGCTTCTCGACAGCGCTGACCAAGCGGTTTTTCTCCTCGAGCGAGAGATTGCCACGGGCATGCACGATGACCTGGCCGTAATCGGGCTCGACCTTCGGGAAAAACTCCACCCCGCGGCCGAACTTTCCGTAGGCAACCAGCACCGCGACCAAAAGCAATGCCGCGAGCGCCAGCGTCGTGCCCGGCCGTTGCAGCGCGAGCCGCACTGTTCGCATATAGGGCCCGCGATCGCCTGCGTGCTGCTCGTGTGGGACGCGTGCGGCCTTGCCGAGCAGAACGCCGAGCGTCGGCGTGAAGAACAGCGCAACCGCGAGCGACGCCGAGAGCGTCGCGATCAGCGTGATCGGCAGATATTTCATGAATTGGCCGACCACGCCGGGCCAGAACAGGAGCGGCGAAAACGCAGCGATGCGGGTCGCCGTCGCGGCGATCACCGGTCCGGACATGCGCTTGGCGGCGAGCGAATAGGCCTCCCGCGGCGGCACGCCTTCTGCCATGCGCCGCTCGGCGAATTCCGACACGATGATGGCGTCGTCGACCAGCATCCCGACGGCGAGGATGAGCGAAAACAAAACAACGATGTTGACGGTCAGCCCCGCGAGCTGCAGCCCGAGCACGCCGGCCAGGAACGAAGCGGGTATTGCGATGCCGATGAAGAGCGAGGCGCGCAAGCCGAGCGCGAACAGAATCACGATTGCGACCAGCAGCACGCCGGTCAAGACCGAGTTCTGCAAATCCCCGAGCATCTGCCGGATGATTTTCGACTTGTCCTGGGTGAAGGAGACGTGCACGGCTTCCGGCCACGTCTTTTGCAGCGCCGCCACCGTCGCTTTGACCGCGTCGACCGTCTCGATCAGGTTGGCGCCGGTGCGCTTGGAGACCTCGATGGTCATGGCGGGTCGACCGTTCACCCGCGTGACCGAGGTCGCGTCCTTGAAGGTGGGCTTGACCTGCGCGATGTCGAGCAGCCGCACCGAGGCCTTGGGCGAGGCGACGATGGGAATCTTCAGGATGTCCTGCGGCTTCTCGAATAGCGAGGGCACCTTGACGGCGAAGCGACCGGTCTCGCCTTCGAGTGCACCGGCGGCGATGAGGATGTTGAAGGATTGCGTGATCGAGCCGAGCTGGTCGAGCGAGAGCCCATAGCTCGCCAACAGCATCGGATTGAGAATGATCTCCACCGCCTCATCGCGCGCCCCGCGAAGCTCGGCCGAGAGCACCCCGGGCGCTTGCTCGATCGCATTTTTGGCGGCGCGGGCGATGCGCAGCAGGGTGCGCTCGGGCACGTCTCCGGCGAGCCCCACGACCAGCACCGGATAAAGCGAGAGGTTGACCTCGAGCACCTGCGGTTCGTCGACGTCGCGGGGCAGGTCGTGCTTGGCCTGATCCACCTTCGCGCGCACATCCGCCAGCGCCGACTTGGAATCGAAGCCCGCTTCGAACTCGAGCAACACGAACCCGCCGCCCTCGAACGCGGTCGAGCGCATCTCCTTCACATTGCCGACCGATTTGAGCTGGGTCTCGAGCGGCCGCAGCAACAGCCGCTCGGAATCCTCCGGGCTGATGCCGCGCTGGGAGAGCTGCACGTAGATGATCGGAATCCTGACGTCCGGCTCCGCTTCCTTCGGGATCGTGACATAGGCCAATAGGCCCGCGCTCAGCAGGAAAATGAGCGTCGCGACGGTGAGCCGCGCGTGACCAATGGCGTAGTCGATAAACTTGGACATCACTATTTGGCGACCGCGGTCAGCTCCGGCACCCCGACGGCGTCCACAGTTTGGCCTTCGCGCACGAAATCCTGTCCTTGCACGATCACGCGAGTGCGATCGGGAAGGCCCGTAACCCACATGTAACTCTGCTCGTCCTCGATGACCCCGACAGGAGTGAACTCGACCGTGTCGTTTGCGTCGACAACGCGCAGGCCGAGATCGCCGGAGGAGGAGAAGGTAATCGCCGAGCGCGGTACGCGCGTCGCCAAAACGGGCGCCAGCGGAATAACAACCTCCGCCGTGATGCCGTCCGGAATGTTGCCGTCGGCGTTTGGCAATTCGACTTCGACCCGATATGTGCGCGTGGTCGGACTTGCGGTCTTGGCGACGAAGCGGATTTTTCCATTCGCGCGTTCGCCGGTCACCAGCCGTACCTCGGCGACCGCGTCCACCTTGATGCCGGCGAGCTGGCGCTCGGCCACTTCCACCACGGCCAGCATCGGATCGAGCGCGACCAGCGAGGCGATTTCGCGTCCGGCCATGGAGAAGGCGGCCTGCCCGACCTCGACTGTAACGTCATGCACGACAGCCGACCATGGCGCGCGCACCACACCGCGGTCCTGTTCGGCTTGGGCGGCGGCGAGCGCGGCCTCCGCGGACTTGAGTTGCGCCTCGAGGTCGACGAGCTGAAGGCGCGGCAGCGTGCCGCTGAGAATGAGCGTCCGTTTGGCATCGAGCTCCGTGCGTTTCTGCGTCACCACGGCCTGCGCTTGCGCCACCTGCGCTTCCCGCGCCTCATCGGACAGGATGGCGATGATCTCGCCCTTTTGCACCGACATCCCGCGTTTCACCTTGAGATCGGTCAACACGCCGCCGGTGCGCGCCGTCACGGTGACCCGCTTGTCGGCCTCGGTGCGGCCCGCAATCGTGAGCTTGCGGCTGTGCGGAACGACGCTCGTCATCGCCACCGCGACGCGGAAAGGTTTCTTCGCTTCGCCTTCGCCCGCGGGTAACCCCGCGCGGCTCCCCGCAGTCTGGTGCGGAAGGAAGTGTCCGGATGCGATCCAAAGCCCGGCGGCCGCAACGAGGCCGATGGCGATGAGGCGGCTCGCGTTCATCGAGAGCTCTCCTTGGCCCTGTGAGCCACGCTCGTTTGGTTTTGAGTCGGTCTGATGAACGCGCCGTTAAAGCGTGCGGGCACGCAGTCGCGTTGCGTCGCGCCGACGCGACAATCGCACTGGAGCTGGGCGTTGGCCCGGCGCATGACAGGAAGTCCCCCGACCCCGTATTTGCACCGCAGCAATCACTTATATCATTGGCGAAACTGAGGCTGTTTCCCGGCTCGGGCCCGCAGGGGGCCATGCACCGGAATTGGCCTGTTTTTACGGCGGAAACGGGCGCGACGCGCGGGTGCCGCCGCCTTGCCACCCCGAGGACCGTCCCTATAATCGCCCGCTTCCTTTAGGCCGTGTCGAGGGGTCGATGGCGGGGAAGCCAGTTGCGATCATCATGGGCAGCCAGTCCGACTGGCCGACCATGAAGCATGCGGCCGAGACGCTCGATGCGCTGGGCATCGGGTATGAGGCGAAAATCATTTCCGCGCACCGCACGCCAGAGCGGCACCACGCCTTCACCAAATCCGCCAAAGCGCAGGGATTCAAAATCATTATTGCCGGCGCGGGCGGCGCGGCGCACCTGCCCGGCGTGACGGCGGCGCTGACCACGCTTCCGGTGTTCGGCGTGCCGGTCGAATCGAAGGCGCTCTCAGGAATCGATTCGCTCTTTTCGATCGTGCAGATGCCGCCCGGCGTCCCCGTCGGGACGCTCGCCATCGGGCGGGCGGGCGCAATCAACGCGGCGCTGCTCGCCGCGAGTGTCCTTGCGCTTGGCGACGGCGAAGTGGCCAAGCGGCTCGAAGCCTGGCGCCAACGCCAGAGCGAAGCGGTCCCGGAGGCGCCCGAGGACGGCAAGGCGTGAGCACCGAATAGACTCTTCACGCTGATTCTGCTACACGCCCACGTCATGGGGAGCCCGCGCGGTCGCGCTTCGGTGGCGGATCGGCGGGCTCCGGTGCACCAGCCACATCGGAAGCAAAGGAACGATGCGTGCAGGTTCTCGTCCGTGACAACAACGTCGACCAGGCGCTCAAGGCGCTGAAGAAGAAGATGCAGCGCGAGGGCATCTTCCGCGAAATGAAGCTTCGCGGCCATTACGAAAAACCCTCCGAAAAGAAGGCGCGCGAGAAGGCGGAAGCGATCCGCCGGGCGCGCAAGCTCGCGCGCAAGCGTATGCAGCGCGAAGGCTTGCTGCCCATGAAACCAAGGCCCGCCGCCGGCGCAGGCGGTGCGCCACACCTGCCACGGCGACCGAGCTTCTGATTGACGCTCGGCCGGCCGCTGCCGGCACGAAATTAAAGACCCAGCGCGGGCCTCGGGCCCGCGCTGTCGTTTTCGGCGCGCGGGCGGTACCCTGCAATCCACCAGCGGCAGTCACGATCGACAGAAGGCGCAGGACGGCAATGAAACGCAGCACGGATCGGATCCTCACCACCCATGTCGGCAGCCTCATCCGTCCCGCGGCGCTGCGCGAGTTTCTCGCCGCGAAAGAGGCCGGCCAACCCTTCGACAAGACTGCCTATGCGAGATGCCTCCAAGCATCCGTTGCCGAAGTCGTGCGCAAGCAGGCCGAGATCGGCATCGACGTCATCAGCGACGGCGAGTTCGGAAAAGCGATCAGCTGGGCGCAATACGCGCTCTTTCGCCTCGGCGGTTTCGAGCGGCGGCCGTTTACGGGCAGCAATCCGTTCGCCCGTGGCATCGACCGGACGCGTTTTGCGGAGTTCTACGCGGAGCTCGATGCGCGCGACAAGGTCGAAACCGTCATGGACTCGGTAGTGGTGGCGCCGATCACTTATGCCGGTCAAGCCGAGCTGCAGCAGGACATCGACAACTTCAAGGATGCGCTCAACGGCGTCGAGGTGGTGGAAGCGTTCTTGCCCGTGGCGGCGCCGGCGAGCGTCATTCCCGATCGCAAGAACGAATATTATGCGCTCGACGATGATCTCCAGCAGGCGATCGCCGATGCGATGCACACCGAGTACAAGACGATCATCGATGCCGGTTTGCTGGTGCAACTCGACGACGCGCGCGCCGCCGTGAGCTACGATCGGATGGTGCCGCCCAAGACACTGCAGCAGTACCGCACCTGGCTCGCCCGCCAAGTCGAGATCATAAACCACGCGATCAAGGGGCTTCCACGGGAAAAGATCCGATATCACGTCTGCTGGGGCAGCTGGCCGGGGCCGCACAGCTCCGACGTTCCCTTCAAGGATATCGCCGATCTCGTTTTGCAGGTGCGCGCCGGCGGCTATTCCATCGAGCTTGCCAATCCACGGCACGAGCACGAATGGCGGCTGTGGGAGCATCTAAAACTGCCGAACGACACCGTGCTGATCCCGGGCGTGATCAGTCATGCCACCAACATCGTAGAGCACCCGGAGCTGGTCGCGGAACGCGTCGTGCGCCTGGCGCGACTCGTCGGGCGCGAGAACGTGATCGCGAGCACGGACTGCGGCTTCGCGCAGGTGACGTATTTCGCGCGCGTGCACCCGCAGATCATGTGGGCAAAACTCGAGGCGCTGGTTGAGGGCGCACGGCTGGCGAGCAAGGAGCTGTGGGGCGGCACGAAAAGCCGGTCCAACAAGGCCGCGCCGCGCCCTGCGGCATGAGGGCGTGCCGCCAAATTTCCGTCGCTCGAAGCCCACTTTGGGACATTGAGCCGCGTCAGAATCGGGCCTAAGCTTCCCTCACCGCGCGCCCGCGCATTGTGATCGTCGGGCTGCAGGTAGGCCCCTCACGTGTGCGAGATCGCCCATCGCATGCCCATCGATGGAGGGTAGCCATGCCTCTCGCCCCCACACTGCAAAAGCATCTCGATCAAAACGTCACTTACGAAGTGATCACGCACGACCCGACGATGTCGTCCACGCGCACCGCCCAAGCCTGCCGTGTCTCCGGCGACCGTCTCGCCAAGGCGATCGTGCTGCGCCGTGACGGCGGCTACATGCTGGCGGTTCTGCCGGCCTCGCACCACATCCGCCTGCCGGATCTGCGGCAGCAAGTCGGGGAAGATGTGAAATTGGCCGATGAAACAGAAATCGAGCGGCTGTTCCCGGACTGCGCGATCGGGGCGGTTCCGGCGATCGGCGAATGCTACGACCTCGACGTGATCGTCGACGACAGCATTCAGGAGCAGCCCGAGGTCTATCTCGAGGGCGGCGATCACACGAGCCTGGTTCACCTCAGCCAGGCTCAATTCGCTCGGCTGATGTCCGGCGCGCGACACGGGCGCTTCAGCGTGCACGATTGAGCCACGCTGGGTACCATCGACGCTCGAAGGTTCGCACGCCCGCTTAGGCGCCGCCAAAGGATGGCGGTAACGAACGGGGGGTCGGAGGCGTCAGATCGTTACCGTCACTGTGCTCAGACTTCACTTACGGCATGGGCATGGCGGGACGCGACGAACCCGGTAATCTTGCACCCACTCGTCCCACCAAATGTCCAGCGACACCTTGGTTTGCCCTGACGCTCATGTGAAGCGCTGGACAAACCGCAAATCAGGCGCGTTTTCCTTCGAGCGAGTAAACTCGACTTCGAATTCGCCGGACGCGCTTGAACACGGCGATGCATCGACGGTCAGAACGCCAGTCCATGTTCTCTGCCGGTTTTGCGCCTCGGAGATGCTCGCCTCCGTCACCGCCAAAGCAGGCTTGCACATCTGCTGAGCGGCATTTGGCGTCGCGGTAAAAACAACGACGCTAGCAGCCAGCCAGCCCGCGAAGTGGAGTGAGCGCATGTGAGCATTTCCGTTCGGGGCCGTTGATGGGCCGCCAGTCGCGCCGGCGCAACGCATCAAACTTTGGGCCGGCCCTAGAAATTCTGAGGATTCAGGTTGAATTCGGATGCGCGCGACGGGCCCAGCGCAGCCGCCGAATTCCTGAGCAACTGCAAACGGATAGCCAATGCGCTTGTGCCGCTCCGGTGCCGTCAACGACGTCGAGCGAAAATCGTTGCACCGGACGAACTTTGCGAACCATTATCGTGAAAAGCGCGCGTTGGTTTCGTGAGTTGGGCGATGAAGGTTATCGTGGTCGGAGGCGGCATCGGTGGGCTCACGACCGCGCTTATGCTGCATGCCCGCGGCATCGACTGCGACGTTTACGAGCAGTCGGACGCCATCCGCGAGCTTGGGGTCGGCATCAACACGCTGCCGCACGCCATCAAGGAATTGGCGGAGCTCGGGCTGCTCGATCGTCTCGACGCGGTGGGGATCCGAACCTACGAGTTGTTCTATACCAACCGTTTCGGGCAGGAGATCTGGCGCGAGCTGCGCGGAACCGACGCCGGCTACGAGGTGCCGCAATTCTCGATCCATCGCGGCCGGCTGCAGGCGGTCATCCACCAGGCAGTCCGCGCCCGCCTCGGCGAGGCGCGCATCCACACCGGCCATCGTCTCGGGTATTTTCGCGAGGACGAAGCCGGCGTGAGCGCCTACTTTTTCGACCGCCACGGCTCGCATCGCTTGACCGCGCGGGGCGACGTGCTGGTCGGGGCCGACGGCATTCACTCGACGGTGCGCGAGACACTCTACCCCAACGAAGGCCCCGCGCGCTGGAACGGAGCGATGCTCTGGCGCGGCGCCGTGGAGTGGCCGACATTCCTCACCGGCCGTTCGATGGTCATCGCCGGCGGCATGGCGGCAAAGCTCGTCGTTTACCCGATCGCCGAGGGGACGCGGCCGGATCGGCGCCTCACCAACTGGGCCGTGGTGGCGCGCATCAGCGACGGCTCGAGCCCCCCGCCGAACAAGGAGGACTGGTCGCGCAAAGGGCGCTTCGAGGAGTTGATGCCGCACGTGCAGCGCTTCCGCATTCCATACGTCAACGCGCAGGCGCTGATCGAGGCGACGCCCGAGTTCTGGGAATACCCCATGTGCGACCGCGATCCGCTGCCGCGCTGGTCGCACGGGCGCGTCACATTGCTCGGCGATGCCGCCCATCCGATGTATCCGGTCGGCTCGAACGGTGCGTCGCAGGCCATCCTGGATGCGCGCTGTCTGGCCGACCGGTTGCGTAGCGCCGAGCACGCGCTGCACGCGCTCTGGATGTACGAGCAGGAGCGGCTACCGATGACGGCGCAGATCGTGCGGATGAACCGCAAGGGCGGCCCCGAGGGCGTGATCGATGCGGTCGAAGAGCGGGCACCGGACGGCTTCACCCGTATCGACGACGTGCTGTCGTTCGAGGAGCGGCAGGCCATCGTGCGCGGCTATGCCGCGACCGCAGGGTTTGCGCGGGAACAGGTCAACAAGGCCGCCTAGCGGCCAGCGATTAGTAGCCAGGTCGGGCGGGCAAAGGCGCGTTGCTCGGTCTCAACGCGTGGGCAAAATCGCGCCCGTGCCGTGCCGCACGCAGCAAGAGTTCGGCACGCGATTTTGCCCACCTACGCTGACTGACCACTGGTTACTGAGGCGGCGGCAGGAACACCACTTCGTGCTTGGCCGCCAGCGCGACGACCTCGTCCGGCTTCTGTTCCTTCATGCTGTGGATGGCCCAGAACAGGTCGTAGAGCGCGCGCGTAGGCGTCACCCAGAAGAAGCACTTCACCGCCTGGTCCGACTTGTTGAAGATACCGTGAGAGATGCCGATCGGCAGCCGAATGAGGTCGCCGGGGCCCGCCACGTAATCTTTTCCGTCGATCAACAGGTCGAGGCGACCTTCGAACATGTAGATGAATTCTTCCTGAGTCGGATGAATGTGCGGTGGCACGAAGGTGCCGGCAGGAAATGTCGCATGCCAGGCGAACGAATGCTCGGACACCTGCTTCGGCACATAGGTCTGTCCCAGGATCTGCCATACGATTCCGTCGATACCAGTATTGGCCTTGGTGATGCCTGCGGTCAGCGGTTGCATGGAACTCCCCTCGTCTTGCCGCGTGCGCCATTTCTTTGATGTGCACCCCGCCGCAGCAGAACGTACCGCGCGGCAAAGCATGAATCGGCTACAGCGTAGATGTCATGGGATGGCGGTGCAACGTGGCCGGCCGCCCGCTCGGAGAGCGACCTGCAGCCTTCACAGGAGACGGACTTCGCACCTAGACTGCCAGGATTGATCGCAGCCGTCCGAACCGGGCTGCTGGTCCGCTCGAACCGAATTGTCACAGGAGATGGCCATGAAGAGACTGATCCTGCTCGCCGCCGCGGCAATCGCTCTGGGGCCTACGGGAGTGCAGGCGCAGGAGAAGCTCAAAATCGGCATCATTGCCACCTTGTCCGGGCCGCCGGCGGTGCTCGGCCAGCAGCTCCGCAACGGATTCAACCTTGCGGTCAAGACGCTCGACGGCAAGCTCGGCGGCCGCGAGGTTGAGGTGATCGTGGCCGACGATGAGCTTAAGCCCGACCTCGCCGTGACCAAAGCGAAGGCGCTGGTCGAGCGTGACAAAGTCGAGTTCGTGGTTGGTCCCATCTTTTCCAACGTGCTGGCGGCGATCATGAGGCCGGTGACCGAGGGCGGCGCGATCCTGATCAGCCCCAATGCCGGCACTTCCAACTTCGCCGGCAAAGAATGCAACCCGAATTTCTTCGTCACGTCGTACCAGAACGATCAGGTGTTCGCGGTCTCGGGCAAGCATGCCCAGGACAGCGGGATCAAGAAAGTTTTCCTGATGGCGCCCAACTATCAAGCGGGGAAGGACGCGCTGGCTGGGTTCAAGGCTTTCTTCAAAGGCGAGATTGCAGATGAAGTCTACGTCCCGCTCAACCAGCTCGATTTCTCGGCAGAGCTCGCCAAGATTGCAGCGGCCAAGCCGGACGCCATCTATGTCTTCTTGCCCGGCGGCATGGGGGTGAATTTCGTCAAGCAGTTCCGACAAGCGGGGCTCGCCGACAGGACCACTTTTCTTTCCGCCTTCACCGTCGACGAATCGACGCTACCGGCACAGCAGGATGCCGCGCTCGGCTTTTTCGGCGGCGCCAACTGGGCGCCGGATCTCGATAATCCGCAAAACAAGGCGTTTGTCGCCGCCTACGAGAGGGAGTTCGGCGCGGTGCCTGCGACCTACGCATTCCAATCCTACGACGCCGCGCTCCTGATCGACAGCGCGGTGCGTCAGGTCAAAGGCAAGCTCGATGATCGGGAGGCGCTGCGCGCCGCGATGATGAAGGCGGACTTCAAATCGCTACGCGGCAACTTCAAGTTCAACACCAACCATTATCCCATTCAGGACTTCTATCTGGTCAAGGTCGGCAAGCGCGCTGACGGCAAGTTCGAGACTCAGATCGTCAAGAAGATATTCGAGAACTACGCCGATCCGCACGCCAAAGATTGTCCCATGAAGTGAAGGTCCCGACGTTCGGGACAGCGTGCACGCCCCATTGCGTCTGCACCCTCTGCCCGCAATTGCCGGCAAGGGGTGCAGCCGAGGGCAGCCTCATTCGGTCTGGCTAATGTCCAGTTCCCTGCTCATGGTTCAGATTCTCAACGGGCTACAGTTCGGCGTGCTGTTGTTCCTGATTGCCGCAGGGCTGACGCTGGTATTCGGGGTCATGGACTTCATCAATTTGGCGCACGGCGTCCAATACATGCTCGGGGCCTATCTCGGCGTCGCCTTCTATGCGCTCACCGGCAGCTTTCTCGCCGCACTGGTGCTGGCGCTCGCCGCGACGCTCACGTTCGGGCTTTTGCTGGAATTCGTCGTGTTTCGACATCTCTACGATCGGGATCACCTCGATCACGTCATTGCGACCTTCGGCATCATTCTTTTCCTCAATCATGGGGTGAAGCTCGTGTGGGGCGCGGCGCCGCTGAGCCTGCCGATGCCGGAACTGTTCTCGGGATCTGTGAAGCTCACTGAGGGCCTCCTCTACCCGGTTTGGCGACTCGTCGTGATCGCCTCCGGGCTCGCGATTGCCACGATGCTTTACGTACTCGTGGCTCATACCCGCACCGGCATGCTGGTGCGCGCCGGGGCGACCAATGCCGCGATGGTTTCCGCGCTCGGCGTCAACATCCGGCGCCTGTTCACGATTGTGTTCGGCTTCGGCGCCATGCTGGCAGGCTTTGCCGGCATCATGATTGCGCCGATCCTGTCGGTAGAGCCCGGCATGGGCGACACCGTCCTCATTCTCGCGTTCGTCGTCATTGTCATCGGCGGCATTGGCTCGATCCGCGGCGCCTTTTTGGCCGCCCTACTCATCGGGATCGTCGACACGCTCGGACGGTCGTTCTCGGTCGACATCCTGCGCCTTGCCATGGGCCCATCGGCGGCACGGACCGTAGGTCCGGCCATCGCCTCGATGCTGATCTACCTGTTGATGGCGGTCGTGCTCTATGTCCGCCCGACAGGGCTGTTCCCGGCGAAGGGTCGCTGAGATGCCGGCTTCGCTTGCAGCTTCCCCCGTTCGGCCCCGCGGGGGTTTGCTAGCGGCAACGCTCCCGGCAGGCATCTTCTTGGTGCTTACGCTCCTGCCGGTCGTGACGTCGGTCACGGGCAGCACCTATCTCATCAGCCTCGGATCGCGAGTGATGATTTTCGCCATCGCCGCGGTCGCGCTCGATCTTCTCGTTGGCTATGCCGCGCTGATCTCATTTGGCCACGCGGCCTTCATCGGTCTCGGTGCCTATGCCGTCGGGATTCTCTCGGCCTACGGGTTCACCGATGCACTCGTCTCGCTTCCCGTCGCTCTCGCCGTTTCCGCCGCATACGCGTTCCTGACTGGGCTGGTTTGCCTGCGCACCAAAGGCGTCTATTTCATCATGATCACCCTTGCCTTCGGGCAAATGGCCTTCTTTACGGCGAGCTCGCTCGCGCCCTTCGGCGGCGACGACGGGCTCACGATCGCGGCGCGCAATACGCTCGCCGGTTTTCCCGTCTTGAGGAACGAGCGTGCCTTCTATTACATCGTTTTCTTCTGTCTGCTCAGCACTTATCTGTTTTGCCGTGCGCTTGTCGCCTCACGCTTCGGCCGCGTCGTGCGGGGGGCGAAGGAAAATCCCGTCCGCGTGTCGACGCTCGGCTTCGACGTCTATCGTTTTCAGCTCGCCACCTACGTCATCGCCGGGGCGCTGGCAGGACTTTCCGGGTTCCTGCTCGCCAATGCCGCGGAATTTGTCAGCCCTGCCTACATGTCCTGGCAGCGCTCGGGCGAATTGATCGTGATGGTGCTGCTCGGCGGCTTGGCCTCACTCGACGGCGCGGTGATCGGGACTGCGGCCTATCTCCTCACCGAGGAATGGCTGTCCGCGTTTACCGAGAACTGGAAGGTGATCTTCGGACCGGTGCTGGTGCTCATCGTGCTGTTCGCGCGCGGTGGCCTCCTCGGCCTCACGAGCGCCCTGGCGCGGAGGTTCATGCGTGCCTGAGCCGATGCTGCGCCTCCAAAAGCTGCGCAAGTCGTTCGGTGCCCTCGTCGTCACCGACGACCTGACGCTCGATGTCATGCCGCGTGAGCTGCACGCCGTCATCGGGCCGAATGGCGCCGGAAAAACCACGCTGATCAACCAGATTTCCGGACTGATCGCCCCGGACTCGGGCACCGTGCTGTTCGGCGGCCGCGACATTACTGGCATGCCCGTAGACGCGCGCGCGAGGCTCGGATTGGCGCGATCGTTCCAGGTGAGCTCGGTGCTTCCCCGCTTCTCCGCGCTCGAGAATGTCGCGCTGGCGGTGCAGTCGCGCTCGGGCTCGAGCTTCCGCTTCCTCGGCCGCGCGGCTGAGGAGGCCGCCTTGAACGGCCCGGCAATGGCCGCGCTCGGCGACGTCGGTCTCGCCGAACGCGCGCACGTGCCGGCAGGCAAACTCGCCCACGGCGAGAAGCGCGCGCTCGAACTCGCCATTGCCCTTGCGATGGAGCCCAAAGTCCTGCTGCTCGACGAACCCATGGCTGGCACCGGCCGCGAAGAGACCGCGCGGCTCATCGCCGTTTTGCGGCGGCTCAAGGGACGTTTTTCGGTCGTGCTGGTCGAGCACGATATGACCGCGGTGTTCGCGCTGGCGGACCGCATCTCGGTCCTGCTCCACGGCCGCATTCTCGCGAGCGGCGCAGCCGCCGCCGTGCGCGTCGATCCTCGTGTCGTTGCGGCCTATCTCGGCGACGAGATGGAGTGAGGGATGCTCAGCGTCGAGCACCTGCAAGCCGCCTATGGCCCGGCGCAAGTCCTCTTCGACATCACTTTCAGCATCGGAGGAGGTGAAGTCGTCGCGCTGCTCGGCCGCAACGGAATGGGCAAGACCACGACCATTCGTACCATTATGGGCCTGTTACCCGCCTGCGGCGGGAGTGCCGTTTTCGAAGGCGTATCCCTCATCGGGCTGCCCCCATACCGGATCGCGCAAGCAGGTCTCGGCCTCGTGCCCGAGGGTCGGCAAATCTTTCCCACGTTGACCGCCGAGGAGAATCTGATTGCAACTGCGGCTTCGCGCTTCGCGGCGCGATGGACGCTCGATCGTGTCTACGATTTTTTCCCCCAGCTCGCGGAGCGGCGCCGTCATCTGGGGAATGAACTATCCGGCGGCGAGCAGCAGATGCTGGCAATCGGCCGCGCGCTGATGACGAATCCCAAACTGCTGATCCTCGACGAGGCTACCGAAGGATTAGCGCCGCTGCTGCGGCACCAAATCTGGACGTCGCTTGGGCGCTTGAAGGAGGAGGGCCAAGCCGTTCTCATCGTGGACAAGCATCTCGATGCGCTTGCAAAGCTCGCCGATCGGCACGCGATCATCGAAAAGGGACAGGTGGTGTGGACGGGCACATCGGCGACGTTGGAGGCCGACCCGAGCATCACGCAGCGACATCTGCAAGTGTAGTGCCGTGCGGCGCAGCCGGGCCGCTGGCAGGCATCAGGCCGAAGGAGACCGCGCCGGCGTCGACAATGCATACTCCGCTTTTGCGAGCAGGCGCTTCTCGTATCGCAGCATCAGCGCCGGCGCGGCGAGCACGATCAGCGCCGCTGCGAGGCCCAAGCCGATTGCAGCCGGTGAAGCTACGTCGGCGAATGCCTCGCCGAAGCGATAGGCAGCCAGACCGTAGCAGATGATCCAGGCCGCCGCCGCGGTCCCGCTGGCGAAATAGAAATTCCGCTGCCCCATCGCGTTCGTACCGGCAAGCACGGCCGCAATGTTGCGTAGAAACGGCAAAAATCGCGCAATAAAAACGAACCTGCCGCCGTATCGCACAAAGAGCCACTGGCCTATCCTGATCCGTCCCTCCGTCATTCCCAGACGCGTGCCGTATCGGCTCAGGAGCTGATGGCCGAATCGTCTACCGATCCAAAAGCCGACGATCTCGCCCACGATAGCTGCAACGATTGCGGCGGTGATCAATGACCAAATATCGAGCCCGTGAGTCCTGGCGGCAAAAAATCCGGCGGCGATCAAAGCGGCCTCAGCAGGCAACGGAATCCCCACGCTTTCGAGCGCGATGAATGCCGCAACCACCCAGATGCCGTAGATGGATACGAACTCAACCATTTCGTATCTCCGCGAGGGGCGCGGAAGCGCCTCTCCCGGATCGATCCTAGGATGTCTTTTGGTCACGCGCACGGCTACATGCACTGTTGAGATCGAAGCAGGCTGCGAATTTTTGCGTGTGTGACCGGCAGGCCACAGCACCACTCAGCTAACCAGTGTCATCATACCCATGCAGGCGGGCACTGTGCGTCACCGCTGGCCGATGAACTGCTTTGCCGCCTCGACGGCCTGCACCCCGAAGTCTTCGTGCCCGACCCCGGCAAACCGCACGAACCGCTTCGGCGCGTTGATCAATCCATAGAGTCGCTCTGCCAACGCGATCGGCACGACGTCGTCGCGAGCGCCATGCAATATCAGTATTGGCGCCGTGATCTTGCCGATGCGCAAATCCGAGCGGAACTGGTCCTTCATCAACAGCCGCACCGGCACGAACCAATATCTGTGCACCCCGACATCCGCGGCAGACGTGAAAGGGGACTGCAGGATGACGTACGCGGCCGGCATTTGCGACGCGAGCGCGACCGCAACTCCGGAGCCGAGCGATTCGCCCCAAAGCACGATGCGCTCGGCCGGGTAGCGTGCCGTTGTGAACGCATAGGCCGCCAACGCGTCGCTCACGAGGCCCGCTTCGGTTGGCGCGCCGCTCGAGCCGCCATAGCCGCGATAGCTCAGCGCGACGAGGCCAGTGCCATCCTCGGTGAGGTCACGGAAGCGATCGACGCGCAGTCGCAGCGAGCCGCCATTGCCGTGGAAATAGAGTACCACGAGCTTCTTCCCGCGCGGCGGCACGTGCCAGGCGATCACGCGCTCGCCGTCGCTGGTCTCGAGCACCACCTCTTGCGCCTGCGGCAAGCCTGCGGCGGCGGGCGCCGTCCGAAAGCGCTCGGGAAAATACTGTATCGCGCGCTGGGTGAAATAGAGCAGCGCGACGAGGGCACCATAACCGAGGATCGCGTAGAGCATGAACCACTTGAGATTGCTCATTCCTTCTCATAGCACGACGGCGTTACAGGAATTGATCAAACCCTAGGGTTGGTCACGAATCGCTCGCACGGGGCATCAAGCTGGTTTCTACGCAGAGAGGCCGGATCACCGCCGCCGGTGCGCTGCACGGCGATCGCGCTCGGCTCGGAGCGAGCCCGGGCACGGTCGCGGCCTACGCATGAACGCGTCGGAACCGGACCTTGCAGCCTCAGAGGCGCAGCGCAGCCTGTGGCGGCGTAAACTTCAGCTTTAGCGCTTCGGCAACCGCGCGATGGGTAACTATCCCTTCGCACACGTTCAGCCCGTTGCGCAGATGCTCATCTTCGCCGAGCGCCCGTCGGTAGCCTTTGCCGGCGAGTGCCAAGACGAATGGCAGCGTCACGTTGTTAAGGGCGAAAGTCGACGTGCGCGCGACCGCGCCCGGCATGTTGGTCACGCAATAGTGCACGACGTCGTGAACGATATAGGTTGGCGCGGAGTGCGTCGTCGGCCGAGAGGTTTCCGAACAGCCGCCTTGGTCGATGGCGATGTCGACGATGACCGAGCCGGGCTTCATGGCTCTGACCATCTCGGCGGTGATCAATTTTGGTGCCGCCGCGCCGGGGATGAGGACCGAGGCGATCACGAGATCCGCGCGGCGGCATAGCGTCTCGATGGCATCGCTGGTGGAGAAGACGGTGCGCACGCGAGCGCCAAGCTGGGTCGCGACGCGCCGCAGCGCGTCGGGGTTGCGATCGATCACGGTCACCGTCGCGCCCATTCCGGCGCTGATCAGAGCAGCATGACTTCCCGCGACGCCGCCGCCGAGGATTGCAACGTCGGCCGGCGGAACGCCAGGAACGCCGCCGAGCAGCACGCCGCGGCCGCCGTTCTCCTTCTCAAGACAGCGCGCGCCCACATGTGGCGCCATCCGACCCGCGACCTCCGACATTGGCGTGAGCAGCGGCAGGGTGCCTTGGGCGGACGTGACTGTCTCGTACGCGATGGCAACGACGCCGGAGCCCATGAGGTCGGCCGTTTGTTGCGGGTCGGCTGCCAGATGCAGATAGGTGAAAAGCACCTGCCCTGCTCTGAGCTTCTTGCGCTCGGGCGCCAGCGGCTCTTTGACCTTCACGATAAGCTCGCTGCGCGCATAGATCTGATCCGCGTCCGGCACGATTTCGGCGCCCACCGAGCGGTAATCGGCGTCGGTGAGGCCGGCTCCCAATCCGGCGTTCGTTTCGACCAGGACGTCGTGACCGCTCCTGGTCAGTTCGCGCACCGCCGACGGCACCAGACCGACCCGATATTCGCTATCCTTGATTTCCTTCGGCACGCCAACGAGCATTTTTGCCATTCCGAATATCCGCCGCGGTCATGCTCCCGGAAATCGGAGGCCGACGCGCAAATTCTACGTATCGAGAGGCTCTGATGCCACTACCGGTCGGCGCGCTGTCGCCGCGGGCCGGCGCTTCTTGATTTCCGGCATCGGCTCGCGTTCCCTAACGGCCAGTCAAGCGAGGAGCGCGACGTGAGCGAGGACCCCTACACCGTCCTGGGCGTCAAGCGGGAGGCGACGCAGGACGAGATCCGCAAAGCCTATCGTGAGCTGGCGAAAAAGCTGCACCCCGACCTCAATCCCGGTAACCAGCAAGCGGAGGAAAAGTTCAAACAGGTCTCCGCGGCCTATGATGTGTTGGGAGATGCCGAGAAGCGCGCGCGCTTCGATCGGGGCGAAATCGACGCCGCTGGACAAGAGCGGCCGCGCGAGCGCTATTACCGCGACTTCCATGGCCCGGGTGCCGAGCAACACAGTTACAGCACCCAGGGCGGCTTCGCCGATTTCATGGAATCGGAGGACGTCCTCAGGGATCTATTCGGGCGAGGCGGCGAGACTCGGATTCGGCTGCGTGGGCAGGACGCGCTTTATCGGCTTTCGGTCGGATTCCTCGAGGCATTAAACGGCGCAACCAAGCGCATCACGCTGCCCGATGGGGGCACGCTCGATGTGGTCATCCCGGCCGGCACGCGCGACAAGCAGGTTTTAAGGCTACGCGGGAAAGGCGGACCGGGACTCGGCGGCGGGCCGCCCGGGGACGCGCTGGTGGAGATCGAGGTAGAGCCGCACAAGTTCTTCACCCGAGAGGGCGACGATATCCACCTCGAATTGCCGATCAGTCTGCCCGAAGCGGTGCTCGGAGCAAAGCTTGACGTTCCAACGCCAACGGGCCCGGTGCGCATGACCGTCCCCAAAGGCGCGAACACAGGCACCGTACTGAGACTCAGGGGCAAGGGCGCGCTGCGCAGCGACAAGAGTCACGGGGACGAATACGTGACCCTCAAGATCGTGCTGCCGCAGGAGCTCGATCCGGAGCTCGAGGAATTCGCACGACGCTGGCAAGCGGGGCAAAACCAAAATCCCCGCCGGCATCTGGAGGTTTGAATGATCTCGGCCCAGGAATTTCTGATCCGGATCCGCGTGGAGCACCACGTGCTGGAGGCTTGGATCGAAGCCGGCTGGCTCGTTCCGCCGCAGACCGAGCCGGAGCTGATGTTTTCCGACGTCGATCTGGCGCGCGCGCAACTCATTCGCGACTTGCGTGAGGACTTCGGCGTCAATGATGAAGGCATTTCGGTCGTCTTACACCTGATCGATCAAATGCATGGATTGCGGCGCAGTCTGCAGAGTCTGCTCGAGGAAATGCGCGTCGATGCACAGCGAGTCGATGAAAGATGAAGGTTTTGCGTCAGTAATATTGTTGGGGAAATCACATCCTTGCGAAATGAGGCCTAGGTCCTCACAAAGACCTGACGCGGTGCGCAATGCCTGCCCGCCTCGCAAGGGGAAGGATGCACGTAAATGCTCACCGTTTATGGCCGCAAGAGCTCCTTCAACGTGCAGAAGGTTATGTGGCTCGTCGGCGAGCTTGGTCTCACCCATAGACATGTAGAACTAGGCGGATCTTACGGCGGCCTCGATACGCCGGAATTCCGCGCCATGAACCCGCACGGCCGTGTCCCTGTTGTCGATGACGAGGGCACGATCGTTTGGGAATCGCACGCGATCCTGCGCTACCTTGCAGCCTCTTATGGCCGCGGCAGGTTCTGGAGCGACGACGCGGCGCAGCGCTCCCTGTCCGACCGCTGGATCGACTGGTCGCAGACCACGCTGCAGCCGGATTTTCTCACCGGAGTCTTCTGGGGTTACTATCGCACTCCCGCCTCTGAGCGAAACGTTGCCGCGGTCGACGAAAAGGTGCGGCGCTGCGGGCAGCATTTTCGATTGATCGACTCGATGCTGGCTGGCCGCCAATTCCTGCTCGGCCAACATCTCTCGCTTGCGGACATTCCGATCGGGACCACCCTGTATCGATATTTCAACATCGACATCGCGCGGCCCGACTTGCCGAACGTTGAGCGCCGGTATAGCGCGCTGCAAGCCCGCCCTGCTTATCGCACCCACGTCATGGTGCCATTCGAGGAGTTACGCGGGCGATTGGCTTATTAAGGCTTACAGCGCTTTGACGATCTCTTCCGTCATTTTCTTGGCATCGCCGAACAGCATCATGGTGTTGTCGCGATAGAACAGCGTGTTGTCGATGCCGGCGTAACCGGACGACAGCGAGCGCTTGGAAAACATCACCGTGCCCGCCTTCCACACTTCCAATACCGGCATGCCATAGATCGGCGAGGCGGGATCCTCCTTCGCCGCCGGATTGGTCACGTCGTTCGCCCCGATCACGAAGGCCACGTCGGCCTGGGCAAATTCGGAGTTGATGTCTTCGAGCTCGAACACTTCGTCGTAAGGAACGTTCGCTTCGGCGAGGAGCACGTTCATGTGACCCGGCATGCGGCCGGCAACCGGATGGATGGCGTATTTGATCTCGACCCCTTCGTGCTTGAGCCGGTCGGCCATCTCACGCAACGCGTGCTGTGCCTGCGCCACCGCCATTCCATAGCCCGGCACGATAATGACCTTGCCGGCGTTCTTGAGCATGAAGGCGGCATCCTCGGCAGAGCCCTGCTTCACCGGCCGCTGCTCTTTGCCCGCCGCGGGTCCGGCGACCTCGCCGCCGAAGCCGCCGAGGATAACTGAGATGAAGCTGCGGTTCATGCCCTTGCACATAATGTAGGACAGGATCGCGCCCGACGAGCCGACGAGGGCGCCGGTGATGATGAGGGCAGAATTGCCGAGCGTGAAACCAATGCCGGCGGCGGCCCAGCCGGAGTAGGAATTGAGCATCGAGATCACCACCGGCATATCGGCGCCGCCGATCGGGATGATGATGAGTACGCCGAAGGCAAAGGCGGCGAAGGCCAGTAGCCAGAAAGCGATATGGCTCTCGGTGCGGGCCAATAAGGCGATGAGCGCCACGATGGCGAGCGCCAGAGCGATGTTGATGGCGTGACGCGCGGGAAGAATGATGGGCGCGCCGCTCATGCGGCCGGACAACTTCAGGAACGCAATCACCGAACCGGTGAACGTCACCGCGCCGATCGCGACGCCGAGCGACATTTCGATGAGGCTCGATGTATGAATCGCGCCGACGGTGCCGATGTCGAACGCGGCCGGCGCATAGAGCGCTCCTGCCGCCACCAGCACCGCCGCCATCCCCACCAAGGAATGAAACGCCGCTACCAATTCCGGCATAGCGGTCATGGGCACGCGACGCGCGACCACCGCACCGGTGCTGCCGCCGATTGCCAGTCCGAGCACGACGAGCCCCCAGGCGCCGAGGCCCGCGGGAGGATGGGACGCGAGCGTCGTGACAATCGCGATCGCCATGCCGACCATGCCGAACAGGTTGCCGCGCCGGCTGGTCTCGGGACTCGAGAGCCCGCGCAGCGCAAGAATGAAAAGAACGCCGGCGAGGAGATAAAGCAGCGCTACGAGATCAGCGGACATCGCTCACTCCGGCCCGGTCACTTCTTTTTCTTCTGGTACATGCCGAGCATGCGTTGGGTGACCAAAAACCCGCCGAAGATGTTGACCGACGCAAAGCTGAGCGCGATCAGGCCGAGAACGCGCGCCCAGATCGGGCCCGTGTCGTTGCTTACGAGCGCGACGCCTACGGCGAGCAGCGCACCCACGACGATCACGGACGAAATCGCGTTCGTGACCGACATCAGCGGCGTGTGCAAGGCCGGCGTCACCGACCACACGACGTAATAGCCCACGAAGATTGCGAGCATGAAGATCGAGAGGTGGAAGGTGAATGGATCGACGGTCCCGCCGCTTGCGGCGTGCACGGCTCCGCCAGAGGCGGCGGCGATGATGTCGAGCTGCGCAAGCGTGAGGTCGCGCGTCGCGTCTCGGGCTGCATCAATCGCCGCGACGGTGCCAGATGGAATGATCAGCATTGCAATCTCCCTGCGCGAAAGGTCCGCGGCTCAATGAGTGATGCGAGGACGCGCCCGGCGCATTTCTTCGCGCGCGCCGTCACGCTGCACTCTTGGGTGCAAAGCTTGGATGAACGACCGCGCCGTCGCGGGTGAGCGCCGTCGCTTTGATGATCTCGTCATCCCAATTGATCGTCAACGCTTTCGCATTCTTGTCCACGAGGATCTCCAGGAAGGCGAAAAGGTTCCTGGCGTAAAGGCTCGAAGCGGACGCGGCGATGCGGCTCGGCACGTTGTAATGGCCGATGATCTTGACGCCGCCCGTTTCCACGACTTCGCCGGCCTTGGCGAGCTCGCAATTGCCGCCGCGCTCCACCGCGAGGTCAACGATCACCGACCCCGGCCGCATGGAGGCGACCATATCCTTCGAGATGAGCCGCGGCGCCGGCCGGCCTGGGATCAGCGCCGTCGTGATCACGATATCCTGCTTCTTGATGTGCTCGGAGACGAGCGCAGCTTGCTTGGCCTGATACTCTTTCGACATCTCCTTGGCATAGCCGCCCGCGGTCTCGGCCTGCTTGAATTCCTCGTCTTCGACCGCGATGAACTTTGCGCCGAGACTCTCCACCTGTTCCTTCGCTGCCGGTCGCACGTCGGTGGCGGTGACGATGGCGCCGAGCCGGCGCGCAGTCGCGATCGCCTGCAGGCCGGCAACGCCTGCGCCCATGACGAACACCTTGGCCGCGGGCACGGTGCCGGCCGCAGTCATCATCATCGGCAATGCACGCCCGTATTCGGCCGCGGCATCGATCACCGCACGGTAGCCGGCAAGATTGGCTTGGCTTGAAAGCACGTCCATGACCTGTGCGCGGGTAATGCGTGGCAACAGCTCCATCGCGAATGCGATGATCCCGGCGTCGGCTATCGCCTTGAGCGCGGCGTCCTCGCCGTAGGGATCCATCATCGCGATAACAAGCGCGCCCTTCTTGTAGCGGGCCAGCTCGGATGCGGCCGGCCGGCGCACCTTGAGCACCACGTCGGCATCCTTGACGGCGTCATTGCTGAGGGTTGCGCCGGCCGCCGCGAATTCGGCATCAAGAATGCCGGATTTCGTTCCGGCGTTCGGCTCGACGGCGACATCGGCGCCGAGCCCTTTCATCTTCTTCACCGTTTCCGGCGTTGCGGCGACCCGGTTTTCGCTCGCGTCGATCTCCCGCGCTACGGCAATGCGCATTCACCCGCCTCCTCGTGAACCGGCAATGCCAGCCCGCTTCAGCCACCGGAGGCGAGTGCGAGCGCGATCAGCGAAATAATGACCATCACCAAGCTGGGCATCCGCGCCCCGCTCAAAAACCCATGGAAAGCGACGATGGTCGCGATCACAAAGATGGCGAATGCAAGCAGCCAGTGCCCGGCGACGCCGCCGATCGCCAATCCCAGGACGATGTTGGCGACATAAGCGCCGCCGACCACGATCCAATGGACGAAACGGTCGTACATTACCACATGTGCGGGGAGATCATTACCCTGCGCCGTCGCGTATTCGACCTGTCCGTGCTCGGCCATCGGCTTCTCCACGCTTGCGTTCTGTCCGGCACGCGGGGATTAGCGCAATTGATCCTTCAGGGCAACGGCGCAGTCTACCCGCGGCACGGTTCGACGGCGCATCGAACGTCGCGTCGCAGCCCCGTTATTCAACGCTCCGGCGTGGGCTGGTCGAGCGCGACCGCCGCGAGCGCGGTGGCCTGACGTTGGGCAACGCGGCGGATCGAAAAATCCTCGATGGCTTGGTTGAACAGCTTGTGGAAATTGAGTTCGGCGCGCAGATGCAGAAACACCGCACCCAGCCCAATCGCAGCCCGGTCCATGAACACGAATTCGCGCGGCACCGTCACGGGGGCTTTCTGCTTGAGCGCTTGGTGCACGCGAAACGCCTCGCGCCGGCCGTATTCGGAGGGTTTCACCCCGTCGGCAAGGCTGCGCACCCGATCGTCCAGTAACGGTCCATAGATGAAGCGCGCCCAGATATTCAATGTATCGATCAATTCTCGATTGATCCGCTTGAAGCCCCATGTCTCGTAAGCGTGTACGATGAGATCGGCGTCTTGTCTGAGCAGGCCGTGGTAAAGATCGACCACGCCGCCGACGAATTTAGGCGCGAAGATGCGAATGCATCCGTAGTCCAGGAGATTGATGCCGGCGGGGTGGCCGTTCGCCTCGAACACGGTGTAATTGCCGAGATGCGGATCGCCGTGGATGGCGCCGAAGGGGCTGAAGGGCCACCACCAAGCCGTGAACATCGCGATGCCAAGCCGGTTACGGGTGGCGAGATCGGCCTTCGTGTGATCGAGTAGACGACGTCCTTCAAGCCAGTCGAGGGTGAGGAGCCGGCCGGTCGAGAGTTCCGGCCACACCTGCGGCACACGGATCGCATCGATGCCGTCGAGCATCCTGCGATAGAGCATGACGTGCTTGGCTTCTCGGCGATAGTCGAGCTCCTCGCGGATGCGCGCGCCGATTTCCTTGGCAATCTCACTCGTGTCGATGACCGGATCCATGCGCCGGTGAATGGCGAAAACCAGCTGTAGCTGCCGCAGATCGGCCTCAACCGCCGACTGCATGTCCGGATATTGCAGCTTGCAGGCAAGTTCGGCACCGTTGTGTGCGCGCGCGCGATGCACTTGCCCGAGCGAAGCGGCGGCGGCGGGATGATGCTCGAAGCTTGAGAATTTCTTCTGCCAATCGGCGCCCAGCTCCGCGGCCATGCGGCGCTTGACGAAGGCCCAACCCATGGGGGGCGCCTCGCTTTGCAGCTTGATGAGTTCGGCAGCGTATTCCGGCGGCAGCGCATCGGGGATGGTGGCCATGAGCTGGGCCACCTTCATGATCGGGCCCTTGAGCCCCCCAAGCGCCGCCGCGAGCTCGATTGCATTCCTGCCGCGATCGAGTGCGATGCCGAACAACCGCGCCCCGGCAATGCGCGCCGCAACCCCGCTCATATTGGTGCCGACGCGTGCATAGCGGGCAGCGCGGGCGGAGAAACGATTGGCTTCGCGGTCGGTCATGGGCTCGGAAAGTTCTACGAGCCCAACATAGGACGGCTAAGCTGGAAAATCACGAGCTGCGACCTGCTACGGGGCGCCGTCCTTCTTCATGGCTCGGCTAGCTTTGCTTGAGTCCTTGGATCGCAGTCAGTCCAGCTCCTCCAGTTCATCGATCATGCGTTCGATGACGCCGAGTCCGCCCTGCCAGAACGCTGGATCTCGGGCGTCAAGCCCGAAGGGCGCCAGCAGCTCGGAATGGTGTTTGGTGCCTCCCGCCGCGAGCATTTCGAGATAACGCTCGGCGAACCCTTCCGCCGCTCCCTCGTAGACCGCGTAAAGCGAGTTCACCAGGCAATCGCCGAAGGCATAGGCGTAAACGTAGAACGGGGAATGCACAAAATGCGAGATATAGGCCCAGAACACCTCGTAACCACTCTTGAGCTCGATTGCTTCGCCCAGGCTCTCCCGCTGTACCTCGAGCCAGAGCGCGTTGAGGCGCTCCACGGTGAGCTCGCCGCTGCGGCGTTCCATGTGGATGTGGCGCTCGAACGTGTAGAACGCGATCTGGCGCACCACCGTGTTGATCATGTCCTCGACCTTGGCGGCCAGCATGGTCTTGCGCTGCTTGCGGTCAGCCTTGGCGAGGAGCGTCTTGAAGGTGAGCATTTCGCCGAAGACGCTCGCCGTCTCGGCCAGCGTGAGCGGAGTGGGAGCCATTAGCGCGCCTTTCGGCGCAGCCAGCACCTGATGAACCCCGTGCCCCAGTTCGTGCGCGAGCGTCATGACGTCGCGTGGTCTGCCCTGGTAGTTAAGGAGCACGTATGGGTGCGCCGAAGGGACGGTCGGATGCGAGAACGCGCCGGGCGCCTTGCCTGGTCGCACCGGCGCGTCGATCCAATCGTTCTTGAAGAATCGCTCCGCGATCGCCGCCATTTTCGGCGAGAACGCGCCGTAGGCGTCGAGCACGGTCGCCTGTGCCTCGCTCCAGCCGATGGTGCGGTTCGCAACCGCCGGCAGCGGCGCGTTGCGGTCCCAATGCGGCAGCCGTTTCTTTCCGAACCAACGCGCCTTGAGCGCGTAATAACGATGCGAGAGCCGCGGGTAGGCGGCCCGCACCGCTTGGACCAGGGCCTGCACCACCTCGGGCTCGACCCGATTGGACAAGTGCCGGGCGTCCGCGACATCAGCGAAGCCGCGCCAGCGGTCTGAGATCTCCTTGTCCTTCGCGAGGACGTTGGTGATCAGCGCGAACCTGCGCAGGTTCTCGCCGAAGGTCTTGGCGAGCGCCTGTGCGGCCGCCTTACGCGTCGCTTCCCTCGGGTCTTGTAGCAAATTGAGCGTCGGCTCGATCGCGAGCACCTTCGAGCCGACCTTGAACCGTAGGCTGGCGATGGTCTCGTCGAACAGACGAGTCCATGCCGAATAGCCCGTTACCGACTTTTCATGAAAGAGCTGCTCGATGCGGTCCTCGAGCTGATACGGCTTTTCCTTACGGATATCTTCGATCCACGGCCGATAATGCGCCAGCGCGTCATGTTGCATGGCGGTCTCGAGCTTGGCGTCGTCGAGCTGATTGAGCTCGAGAGTGAAGAACAAGAGATGCGTCGAGGCGGCCGTGACGCGCTCCTGCATGTCGGCGTAGAATTTGCCGCGCGCGGGATCGGCGGTATCGCCAGCGTGCACTAGCCCCGCATAGGACGTGAGCCGCCCGAGAAGATCATCGAGCGCCTCATAGCGCTTTATCGCCTGGGCGAGCGCCGCCCCGGGCTCCGCTCCATCGACGAGGAGCGCAAGTTTGCCTTTGTAGTCCTGCTCGAAGGCGACGCTTTCGGCAGTACCGCGATCGAGATCGCGTTTTATCCGCGGATCATCAAGCCCCCCATATAGGTCCGCGAGATTCCATTCCGGCAACGAGCCCAGGCGGGGCACGCCAGAAGTTTTGGCCGCTCGCTGAGCGGAGGCGCGTTTAGCTCGTACGGGCATATCAGGTTACGAAGGAGAACGACGATCGCGTGGCGACGACAGGCAGCGGAAAATATGGATATGGGGCGATACCGCCGCGGGTCAACGGCTATCGAGCCGGACCGGGAGCGTTACCGAGCAGTGTTTTCGAGATCCTGAAAGCGGTTCAGGCCCGCCGCCCGAGCGAAGGCCTCGCGGCGGTTGCACATCGGAGGCCTCACGTGTTTGCCGCAATCTCGATTCGCTGGCCGCAATCGGCGGACGCGCATGCCCGTACGTTGCAATCCGGTTACACCCGCGGGGAAAAACATTGCGGCGCGGGTTGTCAGCAGGTGCCAGCGCGCCAAAATCGTCCAAATTCCCGCGCAATTGAATTGTTCGATGCGCGAATCCAGGCAAGCTTCGCATCTGGATCGCGGCAGGTGGATTCGAAGAGGGGCCTCGCTTGGGGGTACCCCGGATTTGGGAGAATGTCCGAATGAGCGCCCCCCGTTACGAGTGCGTCTTAGCGAGCACGGCCCTGGCGCTGATCCTCGCGGCACCGATCGGCGCCACTGCGCAAGACGCGGGCGCACCGGTGACGCCGCCGGCTGCACAGGCACCAGCCGCGCAGCCTGTTGCGGAATCGGGGCGGGCGGCAGCACCGAGCGAGCCTGCGCCTACGCCTGGTGAAGCTGCGGCCGCGGCGGGTGCAGCTGCACTGTCCGTGGCTCCGACGGCGCCGAGCGCGGGGACATCAGAAACAGGCAAAGCTGCGGCCTCGCCAGACGTTGCCGCGGCCCCACCGGGCAACGCTGCCAGCGCAAGCGAGCAGACTGCGGCGCCCGATCCGCTGGCAGCGCTCGATCCCGCCGATCGCGCGGTTGCAGAAAAGATTCGTGACCTGCTGGCGGCCAAGAGCGACAAAATCTTCGTCAATAAACGGGAGCGCGCCGCGGTCGAATCGTTCTACCAGGCTCGCCATCTCGTCCCTTTGTGGCTGGATAAAGGCGTCGAGAATGTCCGCGCCCGCGCGGTCATTGCACGACTCACGAGCGCCGACGCCGACGGCCTCGAGGTCAACGATTACCCTGCGCCGACGTTTGCCGGCCTGAGCCCGGACGCGCTGGCCGAGGCGGAACTCAAGCTCACCCAGACCGTGCTTGCCTATGCCCGCCACTTGCAGGCCGGTCGGTTTCCCTACACCCGGGTCAGCCAAAACATCGAGTTGCCGCAAACACCGCCCGATCCAGCGGAGGTGCTTGCAAAAATCGGCGATGCCGCCAATGCCGGCACGGCGTTCGACGATTTCAGCCCTCCGCACGAGGGTTACAAGCGGCTCAAAGCCATGCTCGCGCAGATGCGCGCCAAGGCTTCGCCCGCGAAGGAGATCGCGGACGGGCCGCTGCTCAAACTCAACACGAAAATGCCAATGGAAGACCCGCGGGTGCCGCTGCTGCGGGAACGACTCGGGCTCGCCAGCGACGCTTCCGACCTCAAATACGAGGCCAAGATCGCCGAGGCGGTCAAAAGATTCCAGCACGCGAACGAGCTGCCGGTCACCGGCAACCTCGATGCGCGGACGATCAAGGAGCTCAACGGCCCGCCGCGCGACAAGCAGATTGAAGCCGTCATCTCCAACATGGAGCGCTGGCGCTGGTATCCGCGCGACCTCGGCGCCGCCTCGGCCATCGTCAATCTGCCGGACTTCACGCTAGGCGTGATTCACAACGGCACCCAGATCTGGAGCACCCGAATCGTCATCGGCAAGCAGGACATGCCGACGCCGTTGCTCAGCGAGACGATGAAGTTCATCACCATCAATCCGACCTGGAATGTGCCGCCCTCAATTGTGAACAACGAATATATGCCGTGGCTGCAACGCGACCCGGCGGCGCTCGAGCGGATGGGGCTGCGAGTGATCTACAACCGGGACGGCAGCGTTCACATCTATCAGCCGCCCGGGGACGCGAACGCGCTCGGACGCATACGGTTCAATTTTCCCAATCGGTTCCTGGTCTACCAGCACGACACCCCGGACAAGCATATGTTCGCGCACGATGTGCGCGCCTACAGCCACGGCTGCATGCGCGTGCAGGATCCGGCCAAATATGCCGAAGTTCTCCTCAACATTGCGCGTCCCAACGAGAACTGGACGGCAGACAAGATCAAGCGGATGTTCGGCACGGGCGAGCAGGACATCCAGCTGCCGGCGCAGATCTGGGTTCTCTTGACTTACCAGAACGCATTCGTCGACGACGCCGGCAAGCTGCAACTCCGCCGCGATATCTACAATATCGACACTCGCACGCTCGCGGCGATCAAAACCGAGCGCGGCATGATCGAGCCGCCGCAGGAACGCAAGCGCGAGCAGGAAGCTGTGGCGACGGGTCAACGGCGTCCCGCGGTCGCGCCGCGCAACGTCTCGTTCTTCGAGGCGCTGTTCGGTTTCGGCCGTCCGACGCAGGGAAGACCAGTGCCGCCGCGCGGCATCACCCGCTGAACCCCATTGTCCCGCTGAACCCCATTGTGACGTGCCTTGCCGCGGCGCGCTTGGTTCGCACGCGGCGCCGGAGTCTTCAGCACGGTTAACCGCGGCAAGTTTTTGCCACAGTCGCCTGTCACGCTCAGCGGTTATCGGGGGGGACGGGTGCGCTAACCTCGCGTTAACCCTTCCCAAATGAGCAGTTCGTCAGCCGTCGTCGTCGCGGCCAGCAGCCGCGCCGAGTAACGGAGCTTCTCGCCCGCGCCGCTTGCCGCGGCGAACGAGGCCGCTGACGCCGCTAAGGGTTGGCACGTGACGGTCAAACTCGCGCAGAGGAATCCGTTGTCCTTTCGTTGCGCCCGGGCGGGCTACTGCTGCAGCATCGCCGCGCTTCTCGTCTTTTTCGGAACCAAGAACCTGCAGAACGCAATCGCCCAAGGCGAGACGCGGACGATCTCGTTCCATCACATTCACACCGACGAGGAATTGACCGTCACCTACAAAGTAAACGGCCGTTACGACGAAGAGGCGCTCAGGAAGATCAATAACCTCATGCGCGACTGGCGCGAATCAAACTCGATCACGATGGACCCCCATCTGATCGACCTGCTCTGGGAAGTGCATCGCGAGCTCGGCGCCAAAGAGGCGATCTGGGTCGTGTGCGGATACCGCTCGCCCGAGACCAACTCGATGCTGCGGCGGCGCTCGAGCGGGGTCGCCCAGTTCAGCCAGCACATGCTGGGCAAGGCGATCGATTTCTACATCCCGGGCGTGTCGCTCGAGCAATTGCGCGAAGCGGGCCTGCGGGCGCAGCGCGGTGGGGTCGGATTTTACCCGACATCGGGCGCTCCCTTCGTACATCTGGACACCGGCAGTGTGCGGCATTGGCCGCGCCTGCCGGAGGCGCAGCTCGCGAGCGTGTTGGCGAAGGGTCAGCTCCACAACCAATCAGCTTCCGACACGACGCAACGCAGCCGTATGCCTGGCTTGCTCGCCAGGCTGTTCGGCGCCGGGCGGGACGAGGCAAACGAGACCCCAGCCGCGCCGGCCAAGGTCGCGGCAACGACGCTCAAGCCGCCCGCCACGCCCGGACCGCGATCCGACAAGCCGCCTGCGATCGCTGCCGCGCCAGAATCGCGCAGCGAAAAACTTGCAGTCGTGCCGTTCCCGCCGTCCAAACCCGCCAAACCGATCGAGCAACCGGCAGCCGCGGCCAAACCGGCCCCGGCGTACCAACTCGCCTCTGCGGTTTCCGAGCCCGCTTTCACACCGGCGGCTTACGAGATCGCGTCCGGCGCAGCACAATCCGTGGAGACGCTCCAAGCGGCAACCCTGATCGCACGAGCGAGTATCACAGGCACGGCCGTCTCCTCGAACGACATCGTCAACGAGCGCGGCTATTGGCAGGGATTGCCGAGGGTTGAGGCAGCGGATACTCCGCCCATCAGCGCTCAGCGCGCGCCACCGGCTTCCACGCCGCGGCGTGCGATCGCCAGCGTCGCCGCGGCCCCCTGGCCGCTCGCCGATCGCGCGGACAGCGAGCCTATGGCGAATGCTCTCGCCTATGCCGCACAACCGAATCCGATCGCCATCGCCCGCACACTGCCAACGGGCGGGGGAACCGGGCGCCCGCCGCCCGACCTGCCATCGGAAACGACGATCGCGGTCAAGCGCAGCGACGATTCTCCCCCGATTGCACCGGCCAGAGCCAAAGGCGTGATCGTGGTGCGAGTCGGAGACCGCTTCAACGATCCGTGGATGCGCGCCATGATCGTTAGCCCGAGCGCACAGAGTTTCATGAAGACCACCGTATATGGGGTGCCGGATTTCCGCACTCTCGGCCCTTACCTCCACAAACCGGCCGCGACCATGATGGCAACGTTCTCGGACGATCCATATCGCGGCATGAGCAGTGAAATGTTCAGCGGCAGCGCGGTAGGCTTCACACGGACGGTGACCTTCAGTCCGCCGCGGACGGCATCGCTGCGATAGTTCTCGTTCCCAATCACGGGGGGATCGTTGGGGCGCGGCGCCGCGGGTCGGGGAAACCCGACTTGCGGCGAACCGCATTTGCAGCAGGCGCGTTTGCGCGCGGAGCCTAATTCAACATGCCGAGTGCATGCATGTAGGTCTCGAGAATAGCCTCCTGCTCGCGCCGTTCATCGGCATCCTGCTTGCGCAGCCGCACGATCGCGCGCAACGCTTTCACGTCGAAGCCATTGGCTTTAGCTTCGGCGTAAACGTCCCTGATGTCGTCGCCGATCGCTTTCTTCTCTTCCTCCAGCCGTTCGACGCGCTCAACGAAAGCCTTCAAATGATCTTTCGCAAAGCGGCCGGCCGGCCGGTCCACAGCCGCGGCGGTGGTCATTGAACCCTCCTCCATTGCCCCCAAGGCGCACAAGCTTTCGGGAGCGCGACCCCCGAGGTCAAGGCAAGAGGATGATCATCCCCGGAGTACACAGGGAAGAATTTAGTGCTTGTGGTCCGCCTGCTCGAAGGCCGCCTTCTGGCCCTCGGATGCCTCTTTCTGGTGCTTGGCCTTCCATTCCTCGTACGGCATGCCGTAGATCCGCTCGCGGCTCTCGTCCTTCGACATCGGCACCCCGCGCGCATCGGCGGCGTCTTTCATCCAGTTCGATAAGCAATTACGGCAGAAGCCGGCAAGATTCATCAGGTCGAGATTCTGCACGTCGGTGCGCGCGCGCAAATGCTCGACGAGGCGCCGAAACGCGGCCGCCTCGAGTTCGGTGCGGGTTTTATCGTCAAGCGCCATCGCTGCGTCCTTTCGTTTGCGAGCAAGTCTCTGAGGGTTTGAAGCTTCCGTACCCTAAGAATAGTTACCCAGCGAGGCACTTTCCAGCGCGGGTTGCACCGGATGACTGCACGATGCTTATGTCGCGGCGCGTTTAGCCATTTTGCGAGCAGCACCATGAACCAGCCGCGCAGCGGACCAGGCGAGAGGCCGAATTACCGCGCGACCCGCCGCGTGTGAGCTTGAGCCTTGATGGGATCGGCGCGGCTTTTTCTCGAGGGGCTGTTCCACACGGCGGTGGCCGCCGCGCACCCTCTCGGCTGCTTGCGGCCGCATTTGCCGGCACCCCCATCCGGACGGCTGATCATTCTGGCCGCCGGCAAGGCCGCCGGTTCCATGACGCAAGTCGCGGAGCGTCACTACGTTGAGGAGCGCGGCATGGCGGCAGACCGCATCAGCGGCCTGGCCGTGACCCGTCGCGGCTATGGCTGCCCGACCCGGTTCATACGCCGCGTCGAGGCCGGCCATCCGCTGCCCGATGCGGCTGGTCTTGCCGCGACCGCCGAGACCCTCGCGTTGGCCGAGTCCGCCGGGCCGCAAGATCTGGTGTTGGTCCTGGTTTCGGGCGGCGCCTCGGCAAACTGGATCGCTCCGCCTGCCGGCCTCTCACTCGCGGACAAGCAGGCAGTGACGCGTGCGCTTCTTGCCTCCGGCGCCTCGATCGTCGAGATCAACACCGTTCGCAAACACCTCTCACGCATCAAAGGCGGACGGCTTGCACAACGCGCGTTTCCCGCGCCGCTTGTTGCCGTCGCCATTTCCGATGTGCCGGGAGATGACCCCGCCGTGATCGGCTCCGGCCCCACGGTGCCTGATCCGACGACGCTCGCCGATGCTCGCGCCATCCTGGCGCGCCATGGCCTCAACGTGCCGCCGGTCGTAACGCAGGCGCTGGCCGACCCTGCAAACGAGACACCGAAGCCTGGCGATCCGGTCTTCGCCGGCACATCCTTCGAACTCGCGGCGCGGCCGGCCGAGGTTTTTCACGCGGTGGAACATGCCGTGCGCGCCGCCGGATACGACTGCATCCTGCTGGGCACGGCGATTGAGGGCGAGGCGCGCGAAGTCGCCGTCACGCAGGCGCGACTTGCCTTCGATCTCAAGGCGAAGGAACGGCGCGCTGTCATCTTATCGGGCGGCGAACTCACCGTAACGCTGCGCGGCACCGGCCGCGGGGGGCCGAACCAGGAATATGCGCTGGCGCTGGCTATGGCGCTCGCGGGGGCCGCAGGCGTCGCGGCACTCGCCGGCGACACCGATGGCACCGATGGCGGAGGCGGTCGGGAAGATGATCCTGCCGGTGCCTTTATCGACGCCACGACTCTCGTTCGCGCGGGCCATCTCGGCCTCGATCCGGCCGCGTTTCTGCGCGACAATAATTCGACGGAATTCTTTGAGAAACTTGGCGATCTGCTAACGCCGGGGCCGACATTGACCAACGTGAATGACTTCCGGGCGATCCTCGTTGACAGCGCTTAACACTTCACGCGATATCGGTATGCAAGCCGTCAAGCGAACTTGCGTGCGGGCGGTATGAGACACCCATTCACGAGAGCTGGAGTTCGGCGCAGACCTGTATCTCGTCGGGTCGCCCGCGTGCTCGTCGGTGCCGCGCTGACGGTCGCGGCATTCGCGTGGTCCGCCGCTCCCGCCAAGGCCGATTTCCGACTCTGCAACAATACCGGCAACCGGGTCGGCATCGCCATCGGCTACAAGGAGAACGAGGGCTGGACCACCGAGGGCTGGTGGAACATTTCCGCACGTAGCTGCGAGACCGTACTGCGAGGCGCCCTGGTCGCTCGCTTCTATTACATCTACGCCGTGGACTACGATCGCGGCGGGGAATGGTCCGGCCAAGCCTTCATGTGCACGCGGGAAAAGGAGTTCACCATCCGCGGGACCGACGATTGCCTGGCGCGCGGTTATGACCGCACCGGCTTCTTCGAAGTCGACACGGGCGACCAACCCTCGTGGACGGTTCAGCTTACCGAATCGGCCGACCAAACGCCGATGCAGCCCCTGCAATCGCGCGTGCCGATGCTGCAGACCCCTCCGACGGCTGGCCGGCCGGGCGCCCCGACGCCTCCGTCCCGAAACCGCAACTGATGCGACGTCTGCGCCGGACCAAGATCGTCGCCACCCTCGGCCCCGCCTCCTCAGACCGACGCGTGATCGCCAGCCTGTTCGAGGCAGGCGCTGACGTCTTCCGCATCAACATGAGCCACACCACGCATGCGCGCATGCGCGAGCTCACGGCGGCTATCCGGGAGGTGGAGACCGAGCACGGTCGGCCAATCGGGATTCTGCTCGATCTGCAGGGTCCAAAGCTCAGGGTCGGCAGCTTCGCAGCAAATCCGGTCACGCTGACCAAAGGCGAAACCTTTGCGCTCGACGCCGATCCCGCTCCCGGTGATGCCAAGCGGGTGCACCTGCCGCACCCCGAGATCTTTGCCGCCATCGAGCCGGGCCACCCGCTTCTTCTGGACGATGGCAAGGTACGGCTCGTCGTCATCGAGGCGGACAGCCGCCGCATTCTCACGCGCGTCGAGGTCGGCGGAAAGCTGTCCGATCGCAAAGGCGTCAGCCTGCCCGACACCACCGTGCCGTTCTCGGCGCTCACGGCAAAGGATCGCTCCGATCTCGACGCGGGCCTCGACGCCGGCGTCGACTGGGTTGCGCTCTCCTTCATCCAGCGGCCTGACGATATCGCCGAGGCGAAGAAGATCGCGCGTGGGCGGGCCGCCATCATGGCCAAGATTGAGAAACCGCAGGCGATCAATCGCCTCGGTGAGATCTTGGATCTCGCCGACGCATTGATGGTGGCGCGCGGGGATCTCGGCGTCGAGATGCCGGTCGAAAAGGTGCCCGGGCTGCAGAAGCAGATGACGCGTACTGCCCGCCGCGCCGGCAAGCCGGTCGTCATTGCGACTCAGATGCTCGAATCCATGATCACGAGTCCCGTCCCGACCCGCGCCGAAGTCTCCGACGTTGCGACGGCCATCTTCGAGGGGGCGGACGCCATCATGCTGTCGGCTGAATCCGCGGCCGGGCAATATCCAGTCGAGGCGGTCGCCACCATGAACCGCACTGCCGAGGAAGTGGAACGCGATCCGATTTATCGCACTATCATTCATGCCCAGCGCACGGAGCCGGAGGCGACGGGTGCCGACGCGATCGCCGCGGCAGCGCGCCAAATCGCCGAGACGCTCGAGCTTTCCGCCATCGTCTGCTGGACGAGCTCGGGGTCCACCGCATTGCGCGTCGCGCGCGAGCGACCGAAGCCGCCGATCGTGGCGATCTCTCCCAGACTGTCCACCGGCCGGCGCCTCTCGTTGGTTTGGGGCGTGCACTGCATCGTCGCAGAGGACGCCCACGATCTCGACGACATGGTGGAACGCGCGTGCCGGGTCGCCTGCCGGGACGGATTCGCCAACATCGATCAGCGCGTGATCATCGTCGCCGGCGTTCCACTCGGTACGCCGGGCGCGACCAACATGTTGCGTATCGCTTTTGTGGATGCCGAGGCCGGTAATCAGTAATCTGCTGCGTGATGACCGGCGTCTGATTCCTGATCTCAGATATCGCGGCCTTCGATCTTTTCGCTCAGCTTCTGGACCAGCTCCGGAATCCGTTCCAGGTGCGGATGGATCGCGAGTGCGCGGCGGAACGCATCAAGCGCGCGCTTATCGTCGCCAAGCTCCTCCAGGATGATGCCGAGGCCCGAGAGCGCACCGAAATGGCGCGGCTCGCGCGCCAGCACTTCGTGGATATCGGCAAGCGCGCGGCCAAAGTCCTTTTTCGTATAGTAGACCGTTGCGCGCCGGTTCCATGCCTCGGTGAAGTCCGGCCGTATGTCGATGGTGGCGTTGAGCAGCCTGATCGCAAGGTCGAAATCCTTGCTGTCGGTGGCAGTTTTGGCGCGGCCCATCAGCAGATTGGCGGTATCGCTGCTGGAGGCGAGCCAAATCGCCCAGATGCGGTTCTCTATATATTTGGCGCTCTCGTCGTCAGGCGCGACTTTGAGCGCCGCAAACAGGCGGTCGAGGTTTTGCGTCTTGTCGCCGCGTTGGGCCCGCGGCAGCGTGCCGGGCGGCTCGATCGGTTTGAGCGGCTCGGGATCGATCGATTCGGCCAGCGCCGGCAACGCCCATGCTGCAAGCGTCGCTGTCGCCAACAAGGCAAGGAATCGCCGGGTCATATAATAAACAGTAACGCTGCGCCGCGGCGCGATAAAGACAAGATTTCGTCAGAGCAGCCGCGCAGAACCCGCACGCCCCAAGCATTTGCCTCGCGAAGCGCACTCAGCCCTGCCGGGCCTTGAACCGGCGCTGGACCTTGTTGATCACGTAGACCCGGCCCTTGCGCCGGACCAAGCGATTGCTGCGATGGCGGCTGCGCAGCGATTTCAGCGAATTGCGGACTTTCATGGTTGTCACTCTTGTGCACGCAGCCGCGCGCGGATTGTGTCGGCTCCAAGATTGCGCGGAACGTAAGGATGCGCCGTCGGCTCGTCAACAGGCCAAGCCCAGCCGTTCACTCGTAGAGCTGCGCTGCAAAACGGTCCGTTCGGTGGCGTTTCCTCACGCGGCCTGGGCCGCCTGGGGGACCGGCAGCTTCAGCAGCCTAGCGGCATTGGCGAAGAAGATCGCGTCGCGCTCTACTTCGGGGATGTCGAGGTCCTTGATCAGCTTGATCGCGCGCGGCTTGAGCGAGGTCAGCGGCGGCGCATCGCTGCCGTAGATGACGCGCTCGGGCCCGATCCAGTCGAGCACCATCTTCACCGCCGGCAGATTGTAAGTGACCGTGTCGAGGTACATCTTCTTGAGATAGTAGCTCGGCGGATGTTTGATCTTCATCGGGGCGTAAGGGCCGAGGAAGAACCCCTCGTCCTGTAATTCGTAGGCATAGTCCATCCGGCTGATGGTCTCGCAGATACCGCCGCCGCCGTGCGAGGCCACGATCGTCACACGCGGGAAATCTTCCAGAATGCCGCGCACGATCAGCCGCGCGAGCGCCAAGCAAAGATCGAACGGTCGTCCGATGCTGGAGGCGAGACGATACTCTTTCATCCGCTCCTCGCCGAAGCCGAGGTGCGGCGGATGGATTATCACCGGCACGTCGAGGTCCTGCACCAGTTCCCAAAACGGGCGCGCTTCGTCGTCGTCGGGATAATGGCTCTTGTGGCTGGAATGAATGAAGATGCCCTTGAGCCCGAGATCGCGAATCGCGCGCTCGGCCTCCTTGATAAAGGCAGGGCCGCCGCAGGGCAGGATGGTTGCGAAGGAGTAGAGAGTGCCCTTGTATTTTTGCTGAAGGTCGGCGGCATAATCACTCCACTTCTGCACCGCCGGCAGTTCTTCATGCTTGGCCTTGCCGCGCAGATAATGCGCGGCGTTGGTCACCACGCTGATGTCGATGCCGTTCTTGTAATGAGCGTCTAGGAAGTTTTCGAGCACCATGGGGCAGCCGCGTTCGCCCCATCTCGGGCCCGTCTTGCCGTCCAACGTACCGAGATCGTCTGCCGCCTCCTCAGGTGTATAAATGTGCGAATGCCAATCGATGATCACGCCGATGTCTCCGAGGCCGGCGGCACAATGTGAGCGCAAAGCCGCAGCCGGTCAATCTACGGTGGCGGCGAACAAGAGGCTTGCGCGCTCGCGAAACCGATCTGCATGGCGGTTGGCGCGATTGGATTTCATGCTAGATTTTCTGGCGAGGCGCGGAAGCGGCTCACCAGATCCAACGGGAGGAAAAGATGTCCGGGATCAAGTGCTTCGCGATTGTTGCTTCAGTTGCGGTCGTGTCGTTGGGCTCAACGGCGAGCCACGCGCAGCAGCCTCCGCCGCAATCTCCGAACATGACCTTTTTCGTCACCAGCAACGGGTCGGGCAAGGGCGCAGACCTCGGCGGCTTGGAAGGGGCCGATCGTCACTGCCAGACCCTGGCGCAGGGAGCCGGGGCGGGCGGCAAGACTTGGCGCGCCTATCTGAGCACCCAGGCAACAGGTGGCGCGCAAGTCGTGAATGCCCGCGATCGGATTGGACTCGGGCCCTGGCAGAATTTCAAAGGCGAGGTCGTCGCCCAAAACGCTGACGATCTGCACAGCGACAACAACAAGCTCGGCATGCAGACCTCGCTGACCGAAAGGGGCACCACGGTTGCCGGTGTGGGCTACACGCCCAATTACCACGACGTCCTGACCGGCTCGCAAACGGACGGGCGCGCGTTTCCGCCCGGCGAGGATAGAACCTGCCGCAACTGGACGACCAGCACCCAAGGCGCGGCGATGGTCGGCCACATCGATCGCAGGGGTTTGCGCGACGACGCCGCGTCCAAATCGTGGAATTCGTCACACCCCTCGCGCGGCCCCGACGGCGGCTGCAGCCAGAACGATCTGCGGAGCACCGGAGGCAACGGCTTGTTTTACTGCTTCGCCGCAAATTAGCCGGCGCGGTCCACACAATGCAGCCGTGCGCCGCGTGCCGTCATTGCCATGCGGCGGGCGCCTCGAAATCGTGACGGCGGCTCCGGCGCGCGTTCGTGCTGAAAGCGAAACCGGGGGATCCGCGTGCAGGGGGTCAACGCAGCGGCACAAAGTCGTATTCGCCGATGCCTTGCAGGACGAGAAACACAGTGGACGTGTCACCGGCATTGGTGACGAGGTGCGGGCGCTTCGGCGGCACCGAATAGGTCTGTCCCGGCGTTAGCCGTACCTCTTCCTCTGGATGCTGGAGAAGGATTCGAATAGCTCCCGTCACCACGTAGAACGTGTCGTGGACGTTGTTGTGGTAATGCCAGGGCACCTTTTGCGCAGGGCTGATCTGAAGCTCGGCGATGCGAAATCCTGGACGCACCGCGTGATAGGCGCGACGCTCTACCTCGTAGAGCGCGCTCGAATCCGTCACTCCCTTCATGGTGCCTCCTCCGCCCTATTCGATTGTCTTGATGTTCGCGTCGCGGATGACCTTTGCCCACCTTGCTACTTCGGACTTGATCTGGGCCTGAAATTGTTCGGGGGAGCTGACGGTGACCGCGAATCCGATCGCAGCCAGGCGCGCCCTCACCTCCGGGCGCGCCAGAATTTTATCGATCTCTCGATAAAGCTGGTCGACGATCTCTTTTGGCGTCCCAGCCGGAGCGACGATGCCTTGGAAGAAGAGCGACTCCTGGCCCGCCGCGCCCGCCTCCGCCAATGTCGGCACATCGGGAAATTCGGGCGCGCGCAAGCCGCTCGTTACCGCGAGCGCGCGCAGCTTACCTTCTTTGATGAGCGCCGCGGCCGAGGGCAAGGCATTGAATGCGATGGGCGTATGCCCGCCGATCGTCGCATTCATCGCCGGAGCGCCGCCGTTGAAGGGCACGTGCACGATGTCGAGCCCGAACGCGAGCTTGAACAATTCGGCCGCCAGCTGCGCTGACTGGCCCGTACCGGCGGACGCGTAGCTGTACTTGCCAGGATTTGCCTAGGGAATGATGGATTGACGATCAAGACGTGGGGCGACGTCACTGCCAAGATGACCGGCGTGAAATCTCTGATCGGATCATAGGCCAGTCTGGCATAGAGGTTCGGATTGATCACGAAGCTTGGCGTCACGACAAGCAAGGTGTAGCCGTCCGGCGGCGCTTTGGCGGCCGTCGTGGTGCCGACATTGCTGGCACCGGTCGGCAGATTCTCCACGTAGAACGATTGGCCGAAGGTCTCCGACAGCGGCTGCGCGATCAGGTGCGCTAACACGGCGGCCGGGCCGCCGGCAGCGAACGGCACGATGATCCGCACGGGCCGCGTCGGATAGGTTTGCGCCCCCGCCACCGTGGCAATACACAACGCCGCCGCGGCGCAGGCGAGGCGCAGGAAGAGTCGACGAAGAGGCTGCATGGCGTTGCCCTCCGCGGACGAGTTGCGGGCAGGCATGTTCGGAGCAGGGGACGCAAAAGTCATTTTTGAGGCTGCGCGCCCGGCCAACGACACAGCGCCGCCCGCTGCACCCGGAAACCTCGGCTCGCCCTGCTTGAAGGGCGGCTTACGCGAAGGCTACACGAGCTGCAGTCCGCGAGAAAGCAATCTTGCTCCGGCGCTTTCCGGAACCCGGCGTCCGACGCAGGACAGAAATTGAGAAGCGTGGGCGATTCCGCGGCCGCCGAAGTATCTGGTGGGCGCGACAGGGATCGAACCTGTGACCCCTACCATGTCAAGGTAGTGCTCTTCCGCTGAGCTACGCGCCCGAGCCCGCCCTCCTCTTATCGGCTGGTTCGAGACGAGGCAAGGAGCCTCTCAAGCGGCGAGCATCTTCTGAACCTCGTTCACGAGCTCGCGCAGATGCACCGGCTTCGAGAGGACTTTGGCGTTTCTCGACGCCGCCGCATCGGAATTCAGCGCAACCGCAGCAAAGCCGGTGATGAACATGATCTTGATGTCGGGGTCGAGCTCGGAAGCGCGACGCGCCAACTCGATGCCATCCATCTCCGGCATCACGATGTCCGTAAGCAGAAGCTCGAACGGCTCTTCCCGCAGTCTTTGGTAAGCGGACAGCCCATTGTCGAACGAGATCACGTCGTAGCCGGCGTTCTGCAGCGCCTTCACCAAAAAGCGCCGCATAGCGCTATCGTCCTCGGCAAGAATGATCTTCGCCATGGTCCCGCCCACTCAAAATGATGAGGTAACGCCTGCCCCTTTGATATTCTTCCCCCACCCATAAAGCGCGATGGCGGGTAAATAACGAGTGAAACCGCGCCGGGGACCGCCGGCAAGGTTGACCCAAAGCTAACCCCGACTGCGTCCTCGGTTTTAGCCCATGGACAATAGCCTGTTTCCCGCCATAGTGGTGCCAAAAGCGTGCGGTGGTCGTTGCTCCCAGGTTAAACTCGCCCATTTGTCATGTCCGACGTGAAAGACGAGCTCGACCCTCCCTTTGAGATCCTCGAACCGGCCGAGTGGCGAGGACCGGTCGTGTTAAATTCACCGCACAGCGGAAGCGTGTATCCGCGCGCGTTCCTGACCGCCTCACGCCTCGAGCTCGCGACGCTGCGGCGCTCAGAGGACAGCTTTGTCGACGAACTCAACCTGGGCGTCGTGCGGCGGGGCTATCCGTTGATGCGGGCGCACTTTCCTCGCTGCTACGTCGACGTCAACCGCGAACCTTATGAACTCGATCCACGCATGTTCGAAGGCCGGCTGCCGTCATTCGCCAATACCCGTTCGATGCGCGTCGCGGGAGGATTGGGCACGGTTGCGAGGGTCGTTGGCGACGCCCAAGAAATCTATCACCAGCGCATTCCGGTCGACGAGGCGATCAGGCGCATCGAGGGACTGTACAAGCCTTATCACCGCGCTCTGCGTCGCCTGTTCACGCGCGTGCACAGGGATTTCGGAGCCGCGATCCTGATCGACTGTCATTCCATGCCGTCGAGCGCTGGCAGCAAAGACGAGCGCCCGCGCGCCGATGTCGTGCTAGGTGATCGTTACGGCACGAGTTGCGTCGCTGCGGTCGCCGAGACCGTCGAATCGACGCTGCGCGCGCAAGGCTATTCGGTAAGCCGCAACAAGCCTTATGCGGGTGGCTTCATCACCGAGCATTACGGCAATCCGGCTGCCGGCCTGCATGCCATCCAGCTCGAGCTCAACCGCGCGCTTTACATGGACGAGCGGCGGTTCGAGCACTCGGCCTCCTTCGGCCGGCTGGCCACAGACCTCGAGATGCTCGCTGATGCGCTCGCGGCGCTCCCGATCCAAGAGCTACGGCCGTACCGCGCGGCAGCCGAATAACCGTTGGTTCACGATGCCAATAAAAAAGGGCCGCTTGCGACTGCAAGCGGCCCAAGTCTAGGGAGGAAACGCCCAAGGAGGGCGGCGGTAACGCGAGGCGCTACCGCACCGCAACAACATACAGTGCAGCGCACAAATGGCAAGGGGAAAGCAAGGTGGCGGTGACCGTTTTCTGGGCATAGGTGGCCTTCCCGCAATGCAGAGGCGCGGCCTTTGGGGCGGGTGCAGGGGCCGCTGAAAATCGAAAAACCCAAGCTCGCCCAGCCATTAAAGGCAGTGCCTGCGGGCCAATGGCGGTTCCAATCCGGGAGCGCGGACGCTGGCGTAGCGTTGCTCTGAGGGGCGCAACATGACCGCGATCGACTTTTCCGCTTTCGTCGACGAGCTCGCATCGGTGTCGGGCGAGACCATCCTGCCATTCTTCCGCACGGCGCTGAGCATCGAGGACAAGGGTCGCCCCGGCGGATTCGATCCCGTCACCACCGCTGACCACGCGGCCGAAACGGCGATGCGCGCACTCATTCGCCGCACCTTCCCGGACCACGGCATTATTGGAGAGGAATTCGGCGAGGAACGACCCGACGCGGAATACGTCTGGGTGCTCGATCCCATCGATGGGACGAAGTCTTTCATCTCCGGCATGCCGGCCTGGGGCACGCTGATCGCGTTGCTGCGATCGGGCGAGCCGGTGTTCGGTATGATGAATCAACCGTTCACTCGCGAGCGGTTCAGCGGCGACGGCGGACGCGCGCATTATCGCGGCCCCAACGGGAAGCGGGACCTGCGGGTGCGCACATGCCCCGATCTCGCCAGCGCGGTTTTGTTCACCACGAGCCCGCTGCTGATGAATGCGCACGATCGCGAGATTTTCGCCCAGGTTGAGAAAGCCGTGCGCCTGTCGCGCTATGGAGGGGATTGCTACGCCTATTGCATGCTGGCGGCGGGCCATGTCGATCTGGTGATCGAGACGGAGCTTAAGTCGTACGACGTGCTTCCACTTGTGCCGATCATCGCCGGCGCTGGAGGCGTCGTCACCACCTGGGAAGGCAGCGCCCCCCACGCGGGCGGACGCATCATCGCGGCGGGCGACAAGCGCGTGCACGCCGCGGCGATGGAGGTACTGGGGAAGGAGTGGCCAACATCGCGTGCGAACCAGTCCATGGGCTTCGACTGCTGATCATTCATTCCTGGATCACTTGAACAGCGGCGAGCCGGGCACGAATGCATCGAACGCCGCCAATGCTTGCTTGCGAAACCGATCCTGCTCCATCAACAGCTCATGGCGCGCGCCCGGCACAATCAGATGCGAGCCGCCGCGCAGCCGGACCGCAAACTCGGCGATAGCCGGGGTCGAGACGATTCCGTCCATTCCTGCGGCAATGATGAGGATCGGCTGCCGGATCCGCCCCGGATAGCCGGGTTCGGACAGATCGGCCATGACGCGAAAGGCGGCATCGCACCAGGCGACCGTCGGCGAACCGATCGCGAGCGCCGGCTCCGCCTCGACGACGGCGACATTGCGGGCGTAGCGCACCGGGTCGGAGCTGAGCAGGTTGCCTTTGAATGGACGCTGGATGATGGCCGCCGCACTGCCGCCCGGGACGTAGAGCGAGCCGAGGCCGATCGAGCGCAGGGCCTTGACGATGATGCGGTTCGCGCCGGACCGGCGCATTCCCGGCAACGCGATCATTGGCGCCAGCAGAACCATGCGGTCGAACCAGCGATGGCCGGCATAGGCGGCCCGCAACAGGATCGTCGCGCCCATGGATTGACCAAGCGCAAACAACGGCGGCGGACAGTCCGGTAGCACGATCTCGTTGATGAAAGTCTCGAGATCGATCTGGTATTGAGCAAAGTTCCGCACATAGCCTTTGCGTGCGTTGCGCAGCGTCCGGTCCGACAGCCCTTGTCCGCGCCAATCGAGCGTAGCTACTGCGAAACCTCGCGCGCGCAAGTCGCGCACGGTCTCGAAATATTTCTCGATAAATTCCGACCGTCCCTGAAACAAGCAGACGGTCCCTTTGCGCCCCCGTGGGGGCGCCCATCGCGCAAAACGCAGCGCGATTCCGTCCGGCGTCTTGAGGGTTCCGGTGACGACGTCGTCCGGCACCGGGTTGGCGGGGATCGAAACGAGAGTCATGGACGGGAGGCTCGCGCGGTCGCCTTATAGCAGGGCACGGGGTGGTCTCAATCTGCCCCAGGCAGGGAGCAGCCCGAGGCTCGTGGCGTTGCGGGAACTTCAGGAAAATCCTTGCTGCGTCAAGCCTTTAGCCCCCTTGCGGTTGCGCGCAACCCTCCCCATATGCGTCCTGCGCAGGCCTTATGGGGCTGCGCAACAAGCACAAGCGGTCCGGCCCACTGGGCGGACCATCTGCATTTCGCTCAACAACGAGGTTATGCCATGCGAACTTTCGATCTTGCTCCCCTCTATCGTTCGACCGTCGGTTTCGACCGGCTGTTCTCTATGCTGGACGGCTTCGAAGCTGCTCCGGGCTATCCGCCCTACAACATCGAGCGGACCGGCGACAACGCCTACCGCATCTCGGTGGCTGTGGCTGGCTTTGGCGAGAACGAGCTTTCGATCGAAGCGAAGGAAAACACGCTGACGATCAAAGGCGAGAAACAGACGAAGGACGAGAAGAACGACGGTGAGGTGCTCTATCAGGGCATCGCGGCGCGTGCGTTCGAGCGCGTCTTCCAGCTTGCCGATTACGTCCAGGTCAAGGGTGCGACCCTCGAGAACGGACTTCTGCACGTCGATCTCGTGCGCGAGATCCCCGAGGCGAAGAAGCCGCGCCAGATCCCGATCGGCAACGGCGAGACCAAGGTGGTCGAAGCCAAGGCTGCGTAAGCCGTCAGTTCGATCCAAGGGAGCGCCCCGGTTTCCGGGGCGCTTTCGTTTTTTGGCATCATTCGTCGTACTCATACTGGCCGGCGGGTGCCGGCGCAGGCGAGTCACCAGACGCCAGCTTCGGTCGGGGCCGCGGCAGCGGCGGTCTGGCCTGCGCGGCGGTCTCGCGCGGGACGATCCCCGGAGAGCCGGGCGGCAAGGGGCGGCCGCCCGGACTGGCAGGCGTGAAATCGTCAAGGCCCTCATCGGGGATCATTGCCATCGGCCGCGGCGCGGGCCCAAACGGCGGCCGCATCAGCGGCATGGCGTAACGAGGCTCCGTGAGCGGGATCACTTTGACGATGCGGCCATCATAGGCATCGACAACGACTCGGACCTCTTCTCCCGCGGGATCGACGGCCCGCAAGGCATAGACCGGACCCTGGCGCACGGGGCGCCCGTGCGGCTCAAGTCCGGTCGAGCGCACGATGGTCACGACCTCATAAGACGGCAATGCCCCATCGCCGCGGTAGATGGTGCCGGGGTATGGAGGCGCCTGCGTCCATCCCGGTCGCGACGCCAGCAGCGCGAATGCGGCAAGACTCGCGCAAAGTAGAACTCGATGTTTCACGATGTGATCCCCCGATTACCAGCGTCGAGCGACGATCCGGCAAGCGAATTGTCTGCCGCTACGATAGCAAGGAATGGGGCGTAGCTTGGGCATGGGCGTGGCATCAAGACGTACCGGCGAGCGCCACAAATCGATCCACCTCCTCGACGCTGGTCGCAAACGAGGTGACGAGGCGCACGAGGGTGGCATCGCCATCCATTGCAACGTCTTTCGGCAGGGAATTCGTCGTCCACGGATAATAGCTCGCGCCGGCGGCCCTGAGCCGCTGATCCAACCGCATGGGCAGCGCGACGAACACCTCGTTGGCCTGCACCGGCCACACTGGGACGAACTGCGCGGCGGCAAGTCCGGCTGCCAGCCGATCGGCCATCGCGTTGGCATGCCGCGCAAGTTTGAGCCACAAATCGTCGGCGAGATAAGCCTCGACCTGAGCGGCAAGGAAGCGATGTTTGGAGATAAGATGCCCGCCGCGCTTACGCCGCTCCGGCATGTTTGCGGCACGGTCCGGATCGAAAAATATCACCGTTTCCGCGGCCAACGCGCCGCCCTTCGTGGCGCCGAATGAGAGAACGTCGACGCCCGCCATCCAGGTCGCTTGCGCCGGCGAGGCATTGAGGCGCGCGAGCGCGTTGCCGAGGCGCGCGCCGTCCACGTGTACCGACATTCCGCGCGCGTGCGCGATTTCGGCAAGCTCGCGGATTTCGTCCGGCCGGTAGACCGTGCCCCCTTCAGTCGCCTGCGACAGCGACAGCACGCTCGGACTGACGTGATGCGGACCACCCCACGAGATCGCGCCGAGCGCGCGCTGCAACGTCGCGGGCGCGAGCTTACCTGCTTCGCCCGGCAAGCCCACGAGCTTGATCCCGCCGCCGTAGAATTCAGGCGCGCCGCATTCGTCCGCGGCGATGTGCGCCTCCCGATGGCAGAGCACAGCGCCCCAGGGCTCAGTCAGCTGCGCGAGTGCGAGCGCGTTGGCCGCGGTTCCGCTCGACACCAGGAACACCGCAAGCTCATGCTCAAAAATATCGGCCAATCGCTCCTCGACCCGCCTCGTCCAGGCATCGCCTCCGTAGGCCAGCGCGACGCCTTCATTGGCCTGTGAAATTGCCGCGAGGATTTCGGGCGCGATGCCGGCCGCGTTGTCGCTTGCGAAGTTCATGCGTTTCTCGGCGTGCACGCCGCGTTCAAGAAGGCGTGCGCGCCGCTTTCAGTCGTACGGGGCCCATCATGCTGGGGCGACAAGCCAAGCGCAAAGTCACAGTCGAGCGCCACCGGAGCGCAAGTCGCCCGAGAATGTCGACCGTAAACATGTCGCGGAGTTTTTGCGCTCGGCGGCGAAACTTTCGCGCAAAAAACGATTTTCTCGATAGGCGAACCCTTGCCTTCATGATTAGAATTTGGCAAGGTAAACTAGGTCAGTATTGCTGTCCCAGTTGGCGACCGTCCGACTGTTTTTGGCCGGTTTGTCATATGGCCCACATCGGACGGTGAGAAGCGGGCCATCGCGCGTTCGCGGGGCTGCCTAACACGAGCGGCCGTGCGCCTCAGCCAAGCGCGATAGCGAAAAGGCCGCCAATGACCAGCGGTGCCCTTGAGGCCGTGACGCCGATCGGCGCTGCGGTAGCGAACGATGCGCCAAGATGCACACCGGTTCGGGGTTGTGCCAGGGTGAGACGCGAGGACGACATGGGCGCGGCAGGCAGGCGCACAACGGGAGCCGGTCAGGGGACTGCCCAGCGCAACCCTGCGATCGGCTTCGGGAACACCGCGGGGCTACCGCCCGCGCATGGGCTTTACGATCCCGCCCTCGAGAAGGATTCGTGCGGGGTCGGTTTTATCGCCGACATCAAGGGCAGAAAATCGCACAAGCTGATCGAGGATGCGCTCGCCATCCTCTGCAATCTTGAGCATCGCGGAGCGGTTGGCGCCGACCCGCGCGCGGGCGACGGCGCGGGCATTCTGGTGCAAACCCCGCACAAGTTCTTTGCCAAGAAGGCGGACCGCCTGGGCTTTCGCTTGCCGAAGGCCGGGGAATATGCGGTCGGCGCGCTGTTCATGCCGCGCGATCAGGACTGGCGGCAGGTGATCTGCGACATCTACTCGCAGATGATCAAGCGCGAGGGCATGACTCTCTTGGGCTGGCGTCAGGTGCCCACTGACAATTCGACGCTGGGTGAATCGGTGAAGCCGACCGAGCCCGTGCATTTGCAGGTCTTCATCGGCCGCGGCAAGAAGATCAAGACCGAGACCGAGTTCGAGCGGCGCCTCTACATCCTGCGCAAATCAATGTCGCACGCGATCTATACGCGCAAGGAGCGCAGGCTTTCCGGTTATTACCCGGTATCCATCTCGTGCCGCACCGTCATCTACAAGGGCATGTTCCTCGCCGATCAACTCTGCACCTATTATCCCGATCTGCACGATAAGGATTTCGAGAGCGCGTTCGCGCTCGTGCACCAGCGCTTCTCCACGAACACATTCCCGACGTGGTCGCTCGCGCATCCCTACCGGATGATCGCGCACAACGGGGAGATCAACACGTTGCGCGGCAACGTCAACTGGATGGCGGCGCGCCAAGCATCGGTGTCCTCCGACCTGTTCGGCGAGGACATCAACAAGCTGTGGCCGATCTCGTACGAGGGTCAGTCCGATACCGCTTGCTTCGACAACGCGCTCGAATTTCTCGTCCAAGGCGGCTATCCGCTCGCGCACGCGGTCATGATGATGATTCCGGAGGCCTGGGCCGGAAATCCGCTCATGGACGAGGAGCGACGCGCCTTTTACGAGTACAACGCCGCGCTGATGGAGCCCTGGGACGGCCCCGCCGCGATCGCTTTCACCAATGGGCGGCAAATCGGCGCAACCCTCGACCGCAACGGCTTGCGCCCTGCGCGCTACTTCGTCACGCGCGACGAGCGCATCATCATGGCCTCCGAGATGGGCGTGCTGCCGATCCCGGAACAGGATATCGTCACCAAGTGGCGGCTGCAGCCCGGCAAGATGCTGCTCGTAGATCTCGACGAGGGCCGGCTCATCCCGGACGAGGAGCTCAAGGCGACGCTGGCCAAGAGCCATCCCTACAAGGAGTGGCTCGAGCGCACCCAGATCGTGCTCGAGGATCTGCCTCCTGCGCCCGGCCAGGCGGCATTATCGAACCTTACGCTGCTCGATCGCCAGCAGGCCTTTGGCTACACCCAGGAAGATTTGCGCATCCTGATGTCGCCGATGGCGATCCAGGGCGAGGAGGCGGTCGGCTCGATGGGCAACGACACGCCGATCTCGGCGCTGTCGGACAAGCCGAAGCTGCTGTTCACCTATTTCAAGCAGAACTTTGCGCAGGTGACCAATCCCCCGATCGACCCGATCCGTGAGGAACTGGTCATGAGCCTCGTCTCGATCATCGGCCCGCGGCCGAACCTGTTCGATCTCGAGGGCACCTCGCGTCTCAAGCGCCTCGAGGTGCGCCAGCCAATTCTCACGGATGCGGATCTCGAGAAGATCCGCGCCATCTCGGAGGTTGGTGACGGCCACTTCAAATCGCGCACCCTCGACACGACCTGGCCGGCCGAGTACGGCGCCGCCGGTCTGAAGGATGCACTCGACACGCTGTGCGTCCGCGCGGAGTCGGCCGTGCGCGAAGGCATCAACATTATCATTCTCTCCGATCGCCGCGCGGGACCGGACAATGTTCCCATACCTTCGCTGCTCGCCTGCGCGGCCGTCCATCATCACCTGATCCGGCAGGGCCTGCGCACCTCGGTCGGCCTCGTGGTCGAGTCGGGTGAACCTCGCGAAGTCCATCACTTCTGCTGTCTCGCCGGGTACGGCGCGGAGGCGATCAATCCGTATCTCGCTTTCGAGACGTTGCGCGCGATGAAAGAGAATCTGCCGCAAAAGCTCGACGAGAAAGAGATCGTCAAGCGCTACATCAAATCGATCGACAAGGGCATTCTCAAGGTGATGTCCAAGATGGGCATCTCCACGTACCAGTCATATTGCGGCGCGCAGATTTTCGATGCAGTCGGCCTCAAGTCGGAGTTTGTCGCCGAGTACTTCACCGGCACCGCGACTCGGATCGAAGGGGTGGCGCTTGCCGAGATCGCCGAGGAATCGGTGCGGCGGCACCGCGAAGCCTTCAGCGATGCGCCGATTTACCGAGATGCTCTCGACGTCGGCGGCGAGTACCAGTTTCGCGTGCGGGGCGAGGATCACGCGTGGAGCGCAGCCACCGTCTCGGCGCTTCAGCACGCGGTCCGCGGCAACCTTCCCGACGAGTATCGCGCCTACGCCGAGGTCTGCAACGAACAATCAGAGCGGCTGCTCACGATCCGCGGCCTTTTCCAGCTCAAATCTGCGCAAGAGGACGGCCGCAAGCCGGTGCCGATCGAGGAGGTCGAGCCGGCCGAGCGCATCGTGCGCCGCTTCTCTACGGGCGCCATGTCGTTCGGCTCGATCTCGCGCGAAGCGCATACCACGCTCGCCATCGCCATGAACCGCATCGGCGGGAAGTCCAATACCGGCGAAGGCGGCGAGGAGGCGGATCGCTTCAAGCCGTTGCCGAACGGCGATTCCATGCGCTCGGCCATCAAGCAGGTCGCCTCCGGCCGCTTCGGCGTGACGACGGAATATCTCGTCAACTCGGACATGATGCAGATCAAGATGGCCCAAGGCGCCAAGCCCGGCGAAGGGGGCCAACTTCCCGGGTACAAGGTCGACAAGATCATCGCCAAGGTGCGGCACTCGACTCCCGGCGTCGGGCTGATCTCGCCACCACCGCACCACGACATCTATTCGATCGAGGACCTGGCGCAGCTGATCTTCGATCTCAAAAACGTCAATCCGGAGGGGCTCGTATCCGTGAAGCTCGTCTCCGAGGTCGGCGTCGGCACCGTCGCGGCGGGGGTTTCCAAGGCGCGCGCCGATCACGTAACCATCGCCGGCTTCGAAGGCGGCACCGGCGCCTCGCCGCTGACGTCGATCAAACACGCCGGCTCGCCCTGGGAGATCGGCCTGGCCGAGACACACCAGACGCTGGTGGCCAACCGACTGCGCGGGCGCATCTCCGTACAGGTCGACGGAGGCATGCGCACGGGCCGCGATGTCGTGGTCGGCGCGCTGCTCGGCGCCGATGAATTCGGCTTCTCGACGGCGCCCTTGATCGCAGCTGGCTGCATCATGATGCGGGTATGTCACCTCAATACCTGCCCGGTTGGCGTGGCCACTCAAGATCCCGTGCTGCGCAAGCGCTTCAACGGCGCGCCCGAGCACGTGATCAACTATTTCTTCTTCGTCGCCGAGGAGGTGCGCGAGCTGATGGCCGTACTGGGCTATCGCACCTTCAACGAAATGATCGGGCAGATGCAGATGCTCGACAGGCGCCAGGTTGTCGCGCACTGGAAGGCCAAGGGGCTCGACTTCTCCAGGCTGTTCCTGAAGCCGGAGGCGCCGCGAGGCGTGGCGATCTGTAACTGCGAGCCGCAGGATCACAAGATCCATGACATCCTCGACCGCAGGCTGATCGCGCAGGCGCAGAGCGCGCTCGATCGAGGTGCGCCGGTGCGGATCGAAAGCGCCATCAAGAACACCGATCGCGCGGTCGGCGCCATGCTTTCCGGCGAGATCGCCAAGCGATATGGGCACGAGGGGCTGCCCGACGATACGATCAGCGTGAAGTTCACCGGTACCGCCGGGCAGAGCTTCGGTGCTTGGCTCGCGCGCGGGGTGACTTTCGAACTCGAAGGAGACGCCAACGATTACGTCGGCAAGGGACTCTCGGGTGGCCGCATCATCGCGCGCCCGACCGCCGATGCCGGCATCGTGCCGGAGGAATCGATCATCGTCGGCAATACCGTGCTTTATGGCGCAATCGAAGGCGAATGCTATTTCCGGGGCATCGCCGGGGAGCGGTTTGCGGTGCGCAATTCCGGCGCCGTCGCCGTGATCGAGGGCGCTGGCGACCATTGCTGCGAATACATGACCGGCGGCATCGTCGTCGTACTCGGCCGCACCGGCCGCAATTTTGCTGCCGGTATGTCCGGCGGCATCGCCTATGTGCTGGACGAGGACGGCAGCTTCGCTTCGCGCTGCAATCTCGCCATGGTCGAGCTCGAACCGCTGCCGGAGGAAGAAGAGGCCAGCGAGCTCATCTATCATCAAGCTCATGATCTTGGATCGCATGGCCGGGTCGACGTCATGGACGATATGACCCAACACGATCTGGAGCGCCTTAACCTCCTGATCTCGAGGCACGCGCGCTTCACCGGCTCGGCGGTCGCGGAGCGGATTCTGGCCGAGTGGAAGAAATATTGCCCGATGTTCCGCAAAGTGATGCCGGTCGAGTACCGGCGCGCACTCGCCGAGCTGCAACGGGAGCGGATCGTGGAAGCGGCGGAATAGCGGCGTCCGCCGCCTGAGCGCGAATGGGCAAGATTACCGGTTTTCTGGAATACGAGCGCGAGGACCGCCACTACGAGCCGGTCGAAGAGCGCATCAAGCATTGGCGCGAGTTCATCCATCCCCTGCCGGAGGCGGAGAACAAGAAGCAAGCGGCACGCTGCATGGACTGTGGCATTCCCTATTGCCACACCGGTTGCCCGGTCAACAATCAGATCCCGGACTGGAACGATCTCGTCTATCGCGGCGAGTGGGAGGAGGCGGCGCGCAACCTCCATTCCACCAATAATTTTCCCGAAGTGACCGGCCGCGTCTGCCCCGCACCGTGCGAGGCCGCCTGCACGCTGAACATCGACGACAACCCGGTCACCATCAAAACCATCGAATGCGCGATCGCCGATCGTGCCTTCGAGCAGGGATGGGTCAAGCCGGAACCGCCCTCGCTCAGGACCGGGAAAAAGGTTGCGATCGTCGGCTCGGGGCCGGCGGGGATGGCGTGTGCCCAGCAGCTCGCCCGGGTCGGCCACGACGTGCACGTGTTCGAGAAGCTCGCCAAGGCTGGCGGCCTGCTGACCTACGGTATCCCCGATTTCAAGATGGAGAAGCACATCGTCGCGCGGCGCGCTGCGCAGATGGAGGCGGAAGGAGTCACCTTCCACTACAACGCCCACGTCGGCATGAACGTGCCCGCCGAGGCTTTGCTCCGCGACTATGACGCCCTCGTGCTCACCGGCGGGGCGGAAGAGGCGCGCGATCTACCGATTCCCGGCCGCGAGCTCAAGGGCATCCATTTCGCCATGGACTTCCTGCCGCAGCAGAACCGGCGCGTGAGCGGCGAACCGCAGGAAGGCGAGCCGATCCTCGCCGCAGACAAGCATGTGGTCGTGATCGGTGGCGGCGACACCGGCTCCGACTGCATCGGCACCGCGTTCCGCCAAGGCGCGCGCTCAGTCACGAACTTCGAGATTCTGCCGCAGCCGCCTTTGCGCGAGAACAAAATGCTGACCTGGCCCGATTGGCCGCTGAAGCTGCGCACGTCAGCGAGTCACGAAGAAGGGGCCCAGCGCGATTTTGCCGTGCTGACCACCAAGTTCTCCGGCGAGAATGGTGAAGTGAAGAAGCTGCATTGCGTGCGCGTCGACGAGAAGATCAAGCCCGTTGCAGGCACCGAGTTCGAAATTGACGCGGATCTCGTTCTGCTCGCCATGGGCTTCACGCATCCCGTGCACAAAGGCATGATCGAAGAGCTCGGGCTCGAGCTCGACCAGCGCGGCAATGTCAAGGCCGATACCGTTGCCTACCAGAGCTCCAATCCGAAAGTGTTCGCAGCCGGCGACATGCGGCGCGGCCAGTCGCTCGTGGTGTGGGCTATTCGCGAGGGCCGCCAAGCAGCGCATGCCGTCGACAAGTTCTTGATGGGATCGACAACCTTACCGCGCTGAGGGTTGGCCAGCGCCGGCTCGCCGCGCCGCGCCGGACTCACGCGCTAGCGAAAGAAGTTTGGAAAGAAGAACGGCCGCTGCGCATTGGGCCGGCGCGGGCGCCGCTGCGCGGCCG